>ERZ773009.79-NODE-79-length-68483-cov-12.548913_pt1 | contig 68483 bp, 55 predicted proteins | sample MGYA00580663_ERZ773009 | MGnify/ENA primary metagenome ERZ773009 (study PRJEB29015, sample SAMEA2737969) | human oral metagenome | biome: human oral; feature: human-associated habitat; material: dental | place: China | collected 2026 ... | reverse complement strand
ACCCACGGTAGGTCGCAAGTGAAACCTACTGTAGGTTTTTTCGACGACCTACCGTGGGTCGCTAAAGAGGGTCTCCCGATGCCCCCTCTAAATACCCCTTCCAGACAGGGCTAGACAACAAGGTTTCACCAAGAAACTCTCACTATTAGATGCCACACGCAAGATGAGACTTTATTCCTAGGGTAGTATGAATAAACGCTTAGAGTTCTCTGGTCAATCAACTCTTAGTAATCTATCTGATTCTCCTTCGAAAAAAAGAAGGTCAGCGAATTACTCAACAGTCACCCAGAACCTGAGCCAAGCAATCTATATCTCACAAAGCGCTCAATCCAAGTCCACGCCTCTGATGAAATGCATCCACAATAGGAACTGAGAGAAAATCAAAGGAGCATCGGGTTTCTTCACCCGATGCTCCTTTGTTCAGTCCCTGTAGGGTTCACAACTTGTAAACCAGCCTACATAAGGTGCTTACCACTGACCTCCATCATCGATATCATCAATATCACCTTCGACAGAGAAACTAATCAGAAGGCTGAGGTCAGGATGTAGCTCGAGGAGGTTAAATTCTGGAGCTTCGTACTGCTCCTTTTCTATATGCTGTATCATTTCGATTTGCTTGACTAGGATTGTGATTGAGGAGACTTAGTTCTTAGGGACATCAAGGATGATATTAAAGAACTTTCCATGCTTTGTGGTGGTATGGTCCCAATAGTTTGACTTCGCATAAGTGCGAGGGTGACCAGGGAAGGGAGTTGTCCTCACACTATTCAGTCCATAGCGGATGCCGCCTCGTGGCTCCACCTCTGTCAGCAGGTAAAGCGTATAAGCAGGATCCTCCTCTCGACCTGTCTCAACATTCTTTGGCTTAGCGTTAGTTCCGCCCTCGATAGTATATTTCTTACCATCTGAAAACTCGATAAAGATACCTGCTTCATCTCCCAGTTCATCACCGAAAGAGCCTACCGTAGGATAGAAGTTAGGAGCATGCTTACCCTTATTCCTTGCTACATTTGGTTCTTCTACATAGAAGCCATTGATCGCGTAGCCCCGAACAACGAGCCCATTAAACTTCGTACTCCAGCCTCCCAGGTGCGAGTTCCGGAACTTAACAGAGACGAAAGACCCTAGGAGCTTAAACTTATGCCCCGTACTAACATAGTCCGCCCCAGAATCTCTGTTTCTATTGACAAGATGTCCATCGCTATAGAAGACTGGATTAAACACCGAGAGGTCCATCCCATTAGTCGTAGGGATAGCCTTCCTAACTGGGGAGTAGGAGATAGCTCCTCCTTGGTGCTCTATGTTGTCATCCTTGATGGATCCTCCGATATATATCTTCATCATCAGGAAGGGTAGTTCTCCTGCTTGAATACGAGTATTCGCCAGGGGACCATCGTAGGTGATCTTCTTGCCCTGGACCTTGAACGTAACCTTGCGAGCAATCCCATTCCTAGCCTCAGGATTGGTCAACTTTCCAGGCTTATAGACGTAGATGATGCCATCTACTTCGCCATCCTTGAGCGTCGTCTTAGTGATCTGGTTCTGATCATTGACATCCGCTGTAAGATTGAGAGCACGTCCCTGTTCATCGACGATAGAGACATCTTCACGTTCACCTTCGATATGAAGGTTGATTGTAGTAAGTTCTTTGTCATTGCTCTTGATTGCTGGCTCATTAGCCTTCTTCGTGCATGCAGGAAGAGCTAGAAGACCAGCTGAGAGAAGTAACATAAGCTTCTTCATACTGTACATTTTGTTTGGTTGTGAATAATAACACCCTTTGTAGGGTAAGGATTTCCATAGGGGGACGAACTGCAGTAAGGCTACAATCCTGAAGAGAAAGAGGATAGAGACAGTGAACAGCCGTCTCATCTAGTAGGAGGGCATAAGCCTGTGCACCCTTCAGAAGCAAATAGGTGCACCAAGACACGCATATCAAGAGGTAGTGAGCGAGAGCTCCGGGGACGAGACTCATCTAGCAAGGCTGAGTCTAGGGGAAGAGGATAAAATTCTCTACTTCTACACTACTCTTCTATTATGAGAAACGAAGACTGAAGAGAAAAATTATCAGCCTAGGTATAATTATGCTACATAGCCATACCCTTCATGAAGTGGTCCTATGCGTTTGTATACCCTTGAGAAGCTAAGTCCTTCGCCTCAGAGCAAGTAAAAACAAAGGACGGAGCAAGAGGAAGATCTCATGCTCCGTCCTTGAATAGAGCTCTCGTAGTATCCAGCGAGGGCGAAGTAGCCAGACTGTTGTCTGAGGCACTACCAGCTACCTCCATTCTGAATCACCTTGGCATCTCCTTCTACAGAAAAGGACATGAGGGTTCCAGGTCGTTCTTCAGAGCAAGCTCACTCAACTCTGGGGGTTCATATCGTTCTTTCTGCATGCTCCTGTCACTTAAAAAGACTACCGCTTCACCAGACGCACAACCACATCGTAGACCTGCCTTACTTCTCTTCCGCCTCTTGTCCCCTGACAGCCATCAAGCTGGTCTCGCCGCGGTAGGACGTAAATCCAAGAGTCAAGAAAGGGTGATACCCGAGGCTTTATTCTCACCCCGCCTAATCGCACCTGGACCCTGTTCCCAAGAGTAGACATAGACAGGGGCATATACAAAAAGAGCGAGGAGCAGATCATCTATCGTGATCTACTCCTCGATGGTGGTCAGCATCATCAGCTGTCAGAGCGGAAGACGGGGCTCAAACCCGCGACCCTTAGCTTGGAAGGCTAATGCTCTATCAACTGAGCTACTTCCGCATTCCTGATGACGGAAAGGAGTGGGCAGTGATGGATTCGAACCACCGAAGGCGTAAGCCAGCTGAGTTACAGTCAGCCCCATTTGGCCACTCTGGTAACTGCCCATTCCGTTTCTTTGCAGTGCAAAGGTACGAACTATTTGTGAACTGTGCAAATGGGACGGCACATTTTCAGCGCAGTCTCTGCTGCTTCGGCACCCTTATTGCCTAGGCGTCCGCCTGCACGCTCCTCTGCCTGCTCGATCGTTTCGGTCGTCAGGACGCCGAAGATGACAGGGGCAGGGATCACTCGGAGCCCTGGTACAGAGGTCGCATTCAGCTGGGAGAGTCCGAAGGTCACCCCCTGACAGATATAGTCGAAGTGGGGCGTATCTCCACGGACGACACAGCCGATGGCGATGACGGCATTCACCGTAGGATCCTCGAGCAAGCGTGCCGAAGCGTTCACCAGCTCGAAGGCACCTGGCACACGGAAGACAGTGACCTTCTTCGTCTGCTGACGGCGGAGCACTTCGAGTGCCCCCTCCAGCAGAGGTTCGGTGATATTATAGTTCCACTCCGCCACAGCGATGCCTATGTGTAGGCCTTCACCTGAGGGGACTTCGCTGTGGCAAGAGGAGGAGATATGGTCGATGGTCGACATAGCTAATTCTGTGTAGGGGCTAGCGATTACTTACCCTGAGCTGCCTGAGCACGCACCAGATCAGCCTCTACCGTCTCAGCTTCGGGAGCGGTGTAGTACTTCGTCTTGACCTCGTTGTACAGAGCGATCGCCTTGTCATACTTGCCCTGCTTCTCATAGACGTGACCAGCCTTGATGAGGCAGCTCGGGGAGATGGCCTCATTGCTAGCCTGCTTAGCAGCCGTCTCGTAGGCCTTCACAGCATCGTCGAGCTTGCCGAGCTGGACATAGCAGTCGCCGATGATACGCTGGATCGAAGGAGCGACGACAGCTTCGTCGGAGGAGAACTTCTTCAGCTCCGTGAGGGCTTCCTGATACTTCCCCATGTCGTAGAGGCAGATACCGCTGTAGGCATGAGCGAGGTTCGCCGCATCAGTGCCCGAGAAGTTCTTAGCGATCGCCTCGAAGCCCTGCGTGCCAGCGCCCTGGCCCTTGAGGGCAAGGCTGTCCTGACCGAGCATGAAGCTATCTTCGGCGACGAACATCTGTGCCGTAGCCTTCTCACTCTTAGGGATCGTCACGAAGCGATGGTAAGCGAAGAAGCCTAAGGCGATGACTAGAAGGGCTGCCACTGCGATGATGATCTTCTTGCCGTGACGCTCGAAGAAGAGTTCACCCTTGAGTACCTGTTCGTCGATCGTGTCTAGGGTATCGTGCTCACGATGCTCTTGATGTGCCATACGTATTTATCTATTTTTTTGTTGGTTATTCTATTCAATCAGTGGGGCAAAGATACGATTTTCCGAGGAACTACGTGCAGTAATCCCTCCTCGGAGCGGGGCGAAGGAAGGAGAGCCCCACAGCCTGAGATTCGCCTCAATCTCTGAGGCACAAACCCTAGGGACTAAAGGGCTGTGAAGCACCCCTTAGAATGAGGCTTTCTCTCGAAGGCGTATTCTCGAAAATCAGACCATCCCACAACCCGCATAAACAGAGGCTTTCGAGAGCCCCCAAAAACGACCTACGGTAGGTCGCCGAAAAAACCTACAGTAGGTTTCACTTGCGACCCACGGTAGGTCGCATCGACGACCTACCGTAGGTCGTCCAACGGGGGTACAGAGAAGCCCCTCATGAGTCGCTTGATGGACGGCTCATGAGGGGCTCGACTTACCCGTAGAGGGTGTAGGGATGATTTCGCCCTAGAAGCGTAGCCCTACCCCGAGGTAGAAGGAGGCATTCTTCAGGCTCTCTGCATCGGCCTTCTTCTTATAGATATTGGTAAGACCGATATCGGAGCCGAGGCGTACGTAGAAGCTACTCAGCGAAAGAGCGACCGAAGCATTCACGCCCGTTTCAAAGCGACGGAAGCCTTCGTTCTCAAGGTTCTTCAGCACATCGTTGAAGGAGGATTCGCTGGAGATCCCATAGGAGAAGGAGGGACCAGCTTCGACGGAGATAGCGACTACATTGCCCAGCCCAGCACGCAGACCGAGGTTGACGGGCACGCTGAGGTAGTTGAGCGTAGCTACGCGGTTGCCGACCTTGCTCCCATTCTGCTGGAAAGCAAGACCTGGGGCGAAGTAGAGCGGGCCGAGCAGGCTGAACTCCACAGCACCTGCGACACGGAAGCCCGAGCGCATCTTGTAGTCCTTGACGGAGAGGCCCTTCGAATTGTTGACGATGTGTGTCGAGAAGTTGCCCGCAACTTCGACACGTGGATGGATACCCTGTGCCTGTACTTGAGTCACTGCGCCTACACTGAGGAGAGCGATCAGGGCATAGACGAACTTCTTCATGATCATGTGTTGTTTTGGGTTGTTGATTCTGTGAGAAGAGTTTGCGTTAGAGCAGGTAACTTGCATACTAATGAGATAACGCTACGGGGTGACGCTCTTGTATCATCCCCGTAGCTCGGGAGGGTGAGGCTCCAGTCCCTAGCGACGGGAGCGGCTGCGCTTAGTGCGGTCCTTATCTTTATACTTATCGAAGGCGCCTTCTCCTGATCGAGCGCCTCCCTTGCGGTAAGGCTTACGTTCGGAGTCGAAGCCACCTGCCGAGCGCTTCGGACGACGCTCCTTGCGCCCCGAGCCTTCGGAGCCCAGTGCATCAGCGTAGTCCACGGCGATACGACGGCCATCGACTTCGTAGCTACTCATCGAGCGAATGACCTCCTGAGCGTCAGCCTCTTCGACCTCGAAGAAGGAGAAGCGAGGTAGGAGATCGATCTTACCAATCTTCACACGTCCGGGGACGCACTTGTTGATGAGTTCGATGAGCTTGTTGGGGAACATTCGGTCGAGCTTCCCAAAGTTGATGAAGAGACGCTTCATCCCTTCTTCGGCTACAGCATTACGCTTGTCTCGCTTCTTACCCTCCTTGGGTTCGCTTGGCAGACGTCCCTTGTCATCGGCTTCCTCGATCACCTCCTCACTCTCGTAGTAGTCCAGTAGGCGACGGTGCTCGAGGAGCATGAGACGGCGCACGAGCTCCTCACGGTCGATCCAGTCGAGCTTGCGCACCAGGTCGGGCAGGACCGTATCGAGTGTCGTGTCGTCCGTCAGCTCTACACGCTCGATACGATCGGCCAGGTGGAAGAGCTGCTTCTGGCAGATCTCGCTCCCGGAGGGTAGCTGCTTGCGCTCGATCGTGGCGTGGGAGATGCGCTCGATATCACGGAGGCGTCCACGCTCACGACTATGACAGATAGCGATGGAGATACCCAGCTTACCAGCACGGGCAGTACGGCCACTGCGGTGGGTGTAGCTCTCTATATCGTCGGGAAGACCATAGTGGATGACGTGCGTCAGGTCATTGACATCCAGACCACGAGCAGCCACGTCGGTAGCGACGAGGAGCTGTAGATTGCGGATTCGGAACTTCTGCATCACGTAGTCACGCTGTGCCTGCGACAGCTCGCCATGCAGGGCATCGGCATTGTAGCCATCACGGATGAGCTGGTCGGCGATCTCCTGCGTCTCCTTGCGAGTACGGCAGAAGATGATCCCATAGATATCAGGGTAGTAGTCGGCGATACGCTTCAGGGCAAGATACTTGTGCCGAGCGGAGACGACGTAGTAGTAGTGACGGATATTCTTGTTGCCTTCGTTCTTCGTCCCGACGATGATCTCCTTAGGTTCGTGCATGTAGGAGGCAGCGATGGAGCTGATCTCTCGGGGCATGGTAGCAGAGAAGAGCAGGAGGTGGCGCTCACGAGGCACCTGTGAGAGGATCGTCTGCAGACTCTCGGAGAAGCCCATGGTGAGCATCTCGTCGGCTTCGTCGAGGACCACCGTCTCGATGGCGTCGAGACTAGCGGCACCTCGCTCCATGAGGTCTATGAGGCGACCAGGGGTAGCCACGATGACCTCTACCCCACGGCGTAGGGTGCGGATCTGTGCTTCTATAGAGGAGCCCCCGTAGACGGGGAGGATACGTACCGAAGGCAGGTACTTGCTGTAGGCGGTGAGATCGTCGGCGATCTGTAGGCACAGCTCACGGGTAGGACAGAGCACGAGGGCACGGGGCACACCCGTCGCTCCACCCGAGGAGCTGAGGCTTCGCTCTACGTTCTGCAGGAGGGGGAGGCCAAAGGCGGCGGTCTTCCCCGTCCCTGTCTGTGCTAGGGCGATGAGGTCAATAGGTTCGCCTAGGAGGTAGGGGATCACAGCCTCCTGCACAGGCATGGGCTGCTGGTAGCCGAGCTCTGCTACGGCACGGCAGATAGGGGCACTGACCCCTAGTTCTTCGAATGTCATCTAATGTACTTTGATCTCCTCACCCCAGCCCTTGGTGAGGGTGGGTGGTGAGGAGTGTATACTCCGCTGAAGTCCATCAGACCGACCTCCTGGGGGCATACCATGAATAATGAAAAGGATGAGTCCCTCGCTCTACGCCTCTCCCGAGACGCACCGAGGATACTCTGATGAGAGACTAAGCAGGACCAGCTACTTCGTCTCGGGAGCGACGAGCTCACGGCTCTTGTCTCCGAGGTAGCCTCCGTGGTGACGGAGGGAATAGTCCTGATAGGTGAAGCCGATGCGCTGCATCACACTCACCACGAGGAGGTCACCCAGCACCGTCATCACGGTCGTACTGGTCGTCGGGGTAAGCCCTAGCGGGCAGACTTCGGGAGGATTGCCCGTGGAGAGGGTGACCTCTACAAGCTCTGAGAGCGGGCTCCCTGTATTCCCTGTGATGAGGATGAAGGGGAGCGTAGGATACATGCGACGCGCGAGAGCGACGAGCTCGAGCACCTCACGTGTCTTGCCCGAATTGCTGATCAGGAGCATCAGGTCATCGGCGCAGACCATCCCCAGGTCACCGTGCTGCGCTTCGCTGGGGTGCAGGAAGTAAGCGGGCGTACCCGTGGAGCTGAAGGTCGTAGCGATGTTGTGGGCGATCTGTCCAGCCTTGCCCATCCCCGAGGTGATGAGACGCCCCCCCTTCTGATGGACACGATCCAGAATCAAGGAGATAGCTGCTTCGTAGTCGTTGGTGGCGGGGATAGAGCGGAGTGCATCGACCTCGGCGGCGAGGATCTCCGGGATAGTATATTGCTTAGACATGTCGCTTGAGGGCAAAACGTTTTCTCATAGACAAAGATACACTATTCCGACGAGAGCATCTCTGACGGACTTCTTAGCCGAGGGATGAGGCGCTCGCCCGTCGGTGATCGGCCTTCCCCACCGAGGGGCAAAAAGCGGAAATCTGTCGGGGAAGAAAAGCTCCGGCGAAGGGCGACTTCTCAAGGGGTGTTTCCACGGGAGAACGAGGCATTTCTCCAGCCCTCCTTTACCCTCACCACAAGAGGGGTCAAAAACGACCTACGGTAGGTCGTCGATGCGATCCACGGTAGGTCGCAAGTGAAACCTACTGTAGGTTTTTTCGACGACCTACCGTAGGGTCCTTTTTGGAGGCTTCGAAACCCCTTATCCAGCGGGGCAGATCATCCCCCGATTTTGGGAAGGTCTTCCCTAGCTCGGAGCTGCGAATGCCGAGGATGCACTAACTTTGGGCACAGAAAGAAATAGTACCCTCATACAGACAGCATAAGCGAGCGATGAACCAACTTGATCTATTCCTCGGAGGAGGTATCCTCCTCTTTGCCCTCGGCGGGCTCTTCGGTGGTGCCGTACGACGTGTCATCCAGATAGCCGCCCTGATCATCGCCTTCCGTGAGGCATGGCGCTTAGCTCCGTGGATCGAGAGCCTCTTCGGCGGAGGCGACGGGCAGAGCATCGGGGGCTGGGGCTTCATCATCCCACTGATCTCCTTCGCCCTTGTCTATATGGCTATCCGTATGGTGGGGAGCTGGTTCAGTTCGCTCACTAAGGGGACATTCCTCTTCGTCCTCGACAGGATCATCGGGCTCGCTCTGGGCCTGCTCGTCGGGGTCTACCTCCTGGGCTACGGCTGTCTGCTCATCGAAGGGATCTTTCCCACAGTGCCCTACGACGCAGCGAGCGACACGCCTCCCTCCGCCCGCCAGAGCTCCTACCTCTATCCTCGGCTTATCAGTTCGGTCGACGACATCCGCCGTGTGAAGACCGCCCTCTTCGGTGGGGGTGAAGCTCAGGACTCCGTACCGGTGACTCCCGAGCCCGTGCTCCCCGCTACGCCTGAGTCCGAACCCGTAAAGCCACGGACGACAGCACCCAAGGCCTCCAGCCCAGCGCCCCGCCCCGCTAAGCAGAAGGCACCAGCCTCTCGCTCACACAAGCCTTCGACACCCGCTTCTCACACCTCCAAGCCTACCCGTAAGTGATCGACCCATTAGCCCTCATCCACCGATACTACCAGCCCGGGAGCGACATAGAGCGCGTCCTACGCCTTCACTCCGAGGACGTCACAGGGCTTGCCCTAGAGCTCCTCGACGCTCACCCCGAGATGAATCTCGACCGCACCTTCGTCGCTGAGGCTGCCATGCTCCACGACATCGGGATCTTTCAGACCAAGGCTCCCGACATCTACTGCACAGGCGAGGCGCCCTACATCCTACACGGCTTCCTCGGGGCAGAACTCCTACGTAGCCTCGGCCTACCACGCCATGCGCACGTAGCCGAGCGACATACCGGTAGCGGTCTTACCCCCGAGGAGATCCAGGAGCGAGGCATCCCCCTTCCCCCCGGGATCTATACGCCCGTGAGTGCCGAAGAGGAGCTGATCTGCTATGCCGACAAGTTCTTCTCCAAGACCAAGCTCGGCCAGAAGAAAAGCCTCGACAAGGTGCGTAGTGGCTTCGCTAAGCACGGCGAGGCTGCCCTTCGTCGCTTCGATAAGCTCCACGAGAAGTATGGGCTTTAGTCTCAAGGCTATTCCCTAGATTTTCCTATTTTTGCACTGCATAAACTGAGCAAACATTTCTAAATAAATATCTATGGCTACTACAGCAGACTTCCGTAATGGTATGTGCCTCGACATCGATGGGCAGTACTACTTCATCGTCGAATTCCTCCACGTCAAGCCTGGTAAGGGTCCAGCATTCGTTCGCTCCAAACTCAAGAACGTGGCTACGGGTCGTGTCATCGACAAGACGTGGAATAGCGGCGTGAAAGTCGAAGAAGTTCGCATCGAGCGTCGCCCCTACCAGTACCTGTACAAGGATGAGATGGGGCTCAACTTCATGCACCCTGAGACCTTCGAGCAGATCTCCATCCCCGAAGCTGTCATCGACGGAGTTCAGTTCCTCAAGGAAGGGGACACTGTCGAGGCTATGGTCCACGCAGCCTCTGAGACGGTGCTGACCTGCGAGCTCCCTGCTCACGTAGACCTTCGTGTTACCTATACCGAACCAGGCCTCAAGGGCGACACCGCTACCAACACCCTCAAGCCTGCTACCGTCGAGACCGGTGCAGAAGTTCGTGTCCCCCTCTTCATCAGCGAAGGCGAACTAATCACCATCGACACCCGCAACGGTGCCTACATCGGCCGAGTGAAGGAAGCATAAGCCCTCCCTCCACCAGCTAAAGAAAAGCCCCCGCCCCGATATCTCTTCGGAGATGTCGGGGCGGGGGCTTTTGTATTCAGGGGTAGGTAAGAGGCCGTATCCTTAAGCGAAGGGGCGTTTACCTTAGTGGGAGGGTACGGCTAAGCACAGAGATGGGGATAGCTTATCCGAGAAGCAGTGGCTCCTTCACTACAGTGCTGGGCGCTTCTTACCCGAGGAGCGAGGTGAGATGCTCGGCATAAGCATCCCAGTCGGTGATGGTGTGGCGTGCTACCCCACTCTCTATCGCAGCCCGAGCTACAGCCGTAGAGACTTCGACGATGAGGCGATGGTCGACGGGCTTAGGGATGAAGTACTCAGGGCCAAAGGCAAGTTCCTTAGCTCCATATGCCTGACATACGTAGTCGGGGACGGGTTGCTTGGCCAGCTCTGCTATGGCACGAGTGGCGGCAAGCTCCATCTCTCCATTGATCGCTGTGGCATGAGTGTCGAGTGCTCCACGGAAGATATAGGGGAAGGCAAGGACATTGTTGATCTGATTGGGATAATCCGTTCGCCCTGTACTCATAAGAACTTCGGGACAAGCAGCCTTTGCTTCCTCATACGATATCTCTGGAGTGGGATTGGCTAGTGCGAAGATGATCGGCCGATCAGCCATCGTCTTCACCATCTCCCCTGTGACCATACCGCCCTTCGATAGTCCGACGAAGACATCTGCACCGACGAGCGCTTCCTGAAGTGTCGTGAGTCCTTCGTCCTTAGTAGCGAACTCCCGCTTCATCTCGTTGAGATCGGTGCGGGAAGCACGGATGACTCCCTTCGAGTCTGTCATCACTATGTGCTCGTGCTTAGCGCCCAGTGCGCAGTAGAGACGAGCACAAGCGATCGCCGCTGCACCTGCACCCGAGATCACGATACGTACATCCCCTATAGACTTACCCGCTAGTTCCAGAGCATTCACCAGGCCAGCACCCGAGATGATGGCCGTACCATGCTGATCGTCGTGCATGACAGGGATGGGAAGTTCGGCCTTGAGTCGGCGCTCGATCTCAAAGCATTCGGGTGCCTTGATATCCTCTAGATTGATCGCTCCGAAGGTAGGTGCTATAGCCTTGACCGCAGAGATGAAGGCCTCTGGATCGGTAGCATCGACCTCAATATCAAAAGCATCGATCCCCGAATAGATTTTGAAGAGTAGTGCCTTACCCTCCATGACGGGCTTACTCGCCTCTGCGCCGATATTCCCCAGACCGAGGACGGCAGTCCCATTAGAGATCACCCCCACAAGGTTCCCCTTACTCGTATAGCGATAAGCATCGGCAGGGCGCTCGGCGATAGCTAGGCACGGCTCGGCGACACCAGGCGAATAAGCCAGCGACAAGTCGTAAGCTGTGGCATAAGGTTTCGTAGGAATGATAGCGATCTTGCCGGGGCGACCTTCTTCGTGGTAGCGTAATGCGGCTTCTCGGGTGATCTTGGTGGGCATATGTTTCGGGTAAATAAGAATAATTGTACTTGCGAGACTACAACAAGCGAGGCGCACGAATGTTCCCCGCTTCGTATAGCGACAAGCTAATCAATGGAAAAACAAATGGATCGGTAGGGGAAGTAAGGCTCTTCCCCACCCCTTCTCCCTACTCTGATGTAGGGTGATCGAGGAGGAACTTACGTGTGATCTCCAGCAGAGTATCAGCCAGTAGCTGCCTTCCTGCCTTGGTACTAAAGTCGATACCACAGAAGGTCGAGCGCTTACCTCGTAGCAAGATGTAGTACAGCCCTCCCGTAAGGACGGCGAAGAGTGCCTCTGGCATGATCCGCTTCTCATCGATCAGCTTAGCGAAGCCAGGTAAGAACTCCGTCAGCGTATCCTCACGTCTACGGGCACTCTTGCGGGTGAGCGCACTATCTTCGTACATCTCCCACACCATGATCGACTGCATATCCTTGTTCTTATATATCGCATCGATGAAGCGAGTAATGAGATCTGTGAAGAAGGCTTCTGAGGTATCGTACTGCCCGGCATCGAGTCCGATATGGTCGTTGAGGAAGAAATCGAACTGCGAAGTATAGGCACGCACGAGCCCTTCGTCCGTCTTGTAGCGTCGCTCCAGCACGATGACGTCGGTCTTAGATACCTTAGATACCTCCTTGATTGTGACCGAAGAGACGCCCTTCTCCTCGATAATATGAGCGATAGCATCCATCACATCACGCTCGATCTGACGTGCCGTTCTTCTTCCTGAATATCTTCTTTTGTACATACTAGATTAGAGTTGGCTCTGCATCTTCTTTTTGCAAGATAAGGAAATCCCGAAAGATAAGGACTTATCTCCCGAGATTTTCTGTAAGATTAGATGATGGAGTGAATGAGATAACGGCCATCGGCGCCCCGAGTATTGGGTAAGCTCGTGCCTGATGACGGCTCATCTACAAGGAGCTAGACCGAAGTCTCTCCGCCCCTTACCCGTCCCGCCCTCCTCCATCCAAGGAGACCAAGGGCGGAGGGACAGCAAAGAGAAGACTAGAGGAATCGCACCTTGCCCGAAGACAACTCGTAGACGGCGCCACAGATCTTGATCTTCCCCTCAGCTTCTAGCTTCTTGAGGATCGGACTATCTCTGCGAATCTCGTCCATCGTCTGCAGGACATTCTCCTGCACTACGGCATCGCCAAAGGCCTTATTTGAATAGGTACGCTCGCCGTCATACTTTGTCGCATCCACCGAAGGCTTGATCTCCTTCATCAGCGACGTGATATTGCCCAGCTCTACATCTTTGATCGCCGCCTTGACAGCGCCACAGTCTTCGTGACCCAGCACCAGGATCACCTTTGATCCCGATACATCGCAGGCATATTCTAGGCTAGCGAGCATGTACGCACCAGCCACATTGCCCGCCACTCGGCCGACAAAGAGGTCGCCGACGCCCTTGTCGAAGATATATTCTACGGGCACACGGCTATCGATACACGATAGGACGATCGCTTCTGGGAATTGCCCCTTGAGGCTTGCCACGGACTGAGCCTTGAGATCACGGGCCATCGGCTTGCCCGCTACGTAGCGCTCGTTGCCCGCTTTCAGGCTTTCGAGCACCGCATCGGGCGTCAGTCGGGCTTGCTCTTCCCCGGTAAGCACCTGGGAGATCGGTGTAGTCGAGTCGGCAGTCACCGTATCGGCGGACTTCTGTTCGCTCTGACCAGCGCATGAGGCTAGCATGAGCAGGGCTGCGGAGAGCACAAAGATCTTCTTCATAAGTTTCTCTTTAGTTAGTGATGAATAATTGAATCTTGTACCCGTTAAGGGTTCTTATCTCCGCTTTTTCTGATACTCTGTCGATAGCCGAATTCAAAAACTCCTCGCTCGAAAATAACAATTTTATCCATACATCCTAGCAGCATCGCCCCGATCTAAGGGAAACACCTCAGCTGTATCCTGATAATTCCCCCGCCATTACAGGAGAAACCAGTCTCCGATACCCATAGATGCGCCGTAGCCCCAGGGAAGGGTCACAGCGCACTGCGACTCCTCCCTGAGGCTACGACTAATAAAAACCCGCACAGCTAGACCAGCCTCCAGGCTGATCTATCGAGAACGAGTGAGCCAAGAGCCCACTAGCTCCTCTTCGTCGGCATACGAACAGACCGACTATTTCCCTTCTCGCACGTAGGCACGAGCCGACTTGTACCTCCGAGCTTCCATATGCTTCTGCTCCGACCACAGGAAGAGCGTATCGCCTTTGATCTCATAGTAGTAGTCATAGACCCGATTGGTGATCTTCAACCAATCGCCCTGGACGAAGAACATAAGGCGATCGCGACCCTCGGTGTAGTAGAATTGGCGTCCTCCTCCAGCGAAGGTGAAGCCCCGACACGAGCCATCGCCGAGAAACTCTACGAACCGATCCTTCGGATGAGTCGTCTCGCCCTCCTTCTCTACGGCATACCAGCCTCCGACGAGACGAAGATCCCGCTCCTTCTTCGACAGATCGGGGATCTTCTCTTCGCAGGAGACGAGTGCGAAGACGAGTGACAGCAAGAGGAAGATCACGACAGATCTGACGACGTCTCGCTTCATCGCACAGACGAATCTAAGAGTTTGTATCCTTGTCATAAGCATAAGCCTCTCTATATCTTCGTGCAAGCATGTCCTCCCTGTCCGACCAAAGGTAAAGACGATGCTGATTGATCTCGTAATAGTACCGCTCAGCCGAGCCCGTGTAGCGATAGGTCAAGGGAGAGGTGACGATGAAGAGCTGATTCCGTTCCTCAGTATAATACCGGTCTCTACTCTTGGGATAAGTCAGACCAATGCAATAGCCGCTGTCCTTGAACTTGATCGTCTCCGACACTGGGAAGGAAACATCTCCACCCTTTTCAATAAGTCGCCAAGTCCCCACCATACGAGGATCTAGCTCCTTCTTATCCAAGTCAAAGGTCTCCTGCCTGCAAGACGCAAGCCCGACACTAAAGAAGAGCACAAGCAGAAACGCTACAGATACGAATAAGTCACTTTTCATTGCGCCAGTAGTCTAAGATTTGGGAGCCCGAGTATAGGCGAGTGCTCGCTTGTATTGTCGTGAAAGCATCTCGTCCTTAGATAGCCAAAGATAGAGAGTATCTCGCTCAATCAGGTAATACTCCTCGTAAGTTCGATTGGATAGCTTTAGTCCTTCACCATAAACAAAGAGATAGAGCTGATGATTTCCTTTGGTGTAGAACAATCGCTTACCGCCAGGATAGCTGAAGCCAACACACGAACCATCGGCCTTAAACTCGATATGCTTGGTTTTAGGAGAGAATGAAGCATCCTTATTCTCTAAACTCCACGCTCCTATTAGACGAGGATCACGCTCCTTCTTTGACAAATCGGGAGCCCCCTCTCCACAAGAGACGAGACCGATACTAAAGAATAGGCCGAGCAGGAGCAATACTGGGATGGAGAAGTTCCTTTTCATAACGCCTGTAGGTTAAGGTTTAGAAGCCCTAATATAAGCTTGTGCTCGCTTGTATTGTCGTGCAAGCATCTCATCCAGAGATCGCCAAAGATAGAGGGTATCTCGCTCAATCCGATAACACTTCGTATGAGTTCGGCTGGCGAATTTCAGTCCCCCGCCATAGACGTAGATATAGAGATAATGATTCTCACCTGTGTAGAACAATCGTTTGTGGCCTGGATAGCTGAAGCCGACACATGAACCATCTGCTTTGAACTCAATATACTTATCTTTGGGAAGAATGTCGTCTGTATGATTCTCGATATGAGTCCAAGCTCCTATCAGGCGAGAATCTTGCTCCTTCCTTGAGAGTTCGGGGGCTATATCTCCGCAAGAAACGAATGCGACACCAATGAATAAGCAGAGAAAGAGTGGGAGAAACGTGAATAAGTTCCTATTCATAACATCAACATTCTAAGGGTTCGGAGTCTTCGTATAAGTGAGTCCAGCCTCATACCTACGGTCAAGCATATCACTTTTAATCCCCCAAGTACGAAGAGTATCACCTTCGAAAAGATAATATCTATCGTGAATCGAATTATTCAACTTGAAGCCATCACCATAGACAAACACAAAGAGATGCTCATTTCCTTCGGTATAGAAGAGGCGTTTACCACCTTGGTAACTAAAGCCAGTGCATGAACCATCCGATTTGAACTCTAGGACGTTATATCCTGGATGAATAGATCGCGTCCCGTCATCGATAAGGTACCATATACCTATCAGGCGAGGATCCCGCTCCTTCTTGCTAAAGTCGGGCACCTCCTGCTTGCAGGAGGCTAACCCGACATAGAAGAACAGGCCGAGCAGGAGCAATACTGGGGTGAAGAAGTTCCTTTTCATAACGCCTGTAGACTAAGATTTAGAAGTCTTCGTGTAAGAAAGTCCGACCTCATACCGACGAGCAAGCATATTACTCTCGAATATCCACATATGAAGAGTATCTTGGTCTATCAGGTAGAAGAGTTCATGAATTCGGTTGGACGACTTAAATCCTTGCCCATAGACAAATACAAAGAGGCGATTATTTTTCTCTGTATAGAATAGTCGCTTACCGCTCGGAAAGTCAAACCCAGTACAAGAGCCGTCGGCCCTGAAATCTAAAACCTTGTACTCAGGATCAACATCCTTGCCTTTTTCTCGACAAGATACCAAGTACCTATCAGTTGAGGATCCCGCTCCTTCTTGCTAAAGTCGGGCGCCTCCTGCTTGCAGGAGGCTAACCCGACATAAAAGAACAGGCCGAGAAGGAGCAATACGGGGGTGAAGAAGTTCCTTTTCATAACGCCTGTAGGTTAAGGGTTAGAAGCCCTAGTATAAGCTAGAGCCCTCTCATACTTCCGAGCGAGCATATCCTCTTCTAATGCCCAAATGTAAAGCGTATCCCTCTCGAACAGGTAATACAGCTCATAGAACCGACTAGAGTATTTAAGCCAGTTACCATAGACAAATACAAAGAGGCGGTTATTCCCTTCAGTATAGAACAATCGCTTACCGCCAGGATAGCTGAAGCCTGTACAAGAACCATCAGCACTGAAGTCGATGGCTTTATCCTCTGGGAGAATTTCTTCAGTGCGATTCTCTACATAAGTCCAGGCGCCTATCAGGTGAGGATCCCGCTCTTTCTTTGATAGGTCGGGCGCCTCCTGCTTGCAGGAGGCTAACCCGACATAGAAGAACAGGCCGAGAAGGAGCAATATGGGAGCGAAGAAGTTCCTTTTCATTGCACGTTTGGTTTAGTTAATATTCTCTACGGCAAATATAGGAACAAGGTTTATTATATCAAAATAATTTGGACATTTTATTGCAAACAACTATAAACCAACAAAATAAAAGCAGAGTAGATGAATAAAACAATGAGATATTCTATCCGTAATCGGCTCCCTTAATCACCACACTCCCCCACCTCACGGCAGTGGATAGGCAGGCAGCTTCATAGAGAAACCTGCTGAAATATCAGATAATCGGAGCGCCCACTACAGGTAAAAATAAGTGCCCTCTACAGGTAAATCCGGGACCTCTGCAGGCTGGGCGCTGGGGATATACAAAAAGCGGAGCCCCACCCGAGAGGTAATTGACCTCGTCGGATAGAGCTCCTGCTATGCGTTGGGATAGTACGCTCTAGAGCGACTACTTTACCTTAGCTACGATTGCCTTGAAAGCTTCGGGGTGATTGACAGCGAGGTCAGCGAGGACCTTGCGGTTGATCTCGATGCCCTGAGCGTGAAGAGCGCCCATGAGACGTGAGTAGGAGAGACCTTCGAGACGTGCAGCGGCGTTGATACGCTGTATCCAAAGTGCACGGAAGTTACGCTTCTTGTTCTTGCGATCACGGAAAGCGTAGGTGAGTCCCTTCTCCCAAGTATTCTTGGCGACTGTCCAAACGTTCTTGCGAGCACCGTAGTACCCACGCGTGAGCTTAAGGATGCGCTTGCGCTTAGCGCGAGAAGCTACATGATTGACTGATCTTGGCATGATGTTTCTTCTTTGTGATTGGTAGCGACCATACCGTAGGGGGGAGCCCCGTGGGCTGGTACTTGGCTTGGCTTACCTCTCTGTTACTGAATAATCGTTGTGCAAACTTGCCGTTTAGCGAAGGCGGAGGAGTTCCTTTACTTCGCGTACGTCCACCTTGTCCACAGTAGTGAAGTAGGTGAGGTTACGCTTTTGCTTCTTCGTCTTCTTCGTGAGGATGTGGCTCTTGAAGGCATGTTTGCGCTTGATCTTCCCAGAGCCAGTGAGCGCGAAACGCTTCTTAGCGCTGGAGTTTGTCTTCAGCTTAGGCATTTTCTTTTTGTTTATATGAGTTATTTACTGACCCAACTCCACTGACGCAGCCTATGCGCGAGGTGCTGGGATGGGGTTGCTTGTTATTCGGCAGCGGTGTCTTCGCTCTGCTCTTCACGCTGAGCCTTGTCCTTCTTAGCCGATGGAGCGGGGGTAGCTGCCTTCTTAGGGGCGAGCATGATGGTCATGCGCTTGCCCTCAAGTACGGGCATACTCTCGACGCGTCCATAGTCTTCGAGGTCGTTAGCAAAGCGAAGCAGGAGCACTTCACCCTGATCTTTGAAGAGGATGGAGCGACCACGGAAGAAGACATAAGCCTTGACCTTCGAGCCTTCACTAAGGAAACCCTTAGCGTGCTTCAGCTTGAAGTTGTAGTCATGATCGTCAGTCTGGGGACCGAATCTGATCTCTTTGACGACGACTTTCAGGCTCTTAGCCTTCTGTTCCTTCTGCTTTTTCTTCAGCTGGAAGATGAACTTCTGATAGTCTACGATGCGACATACTGGAGGGTTGACATTGGGAGAGATCTCTACGAGGTCAAGCTCTTGGTCATTTGCGATACGAAGAGCCTGCTGTATCGTGTACACCCCTTGCTCTACATTGTCCCCGACGAGTCGGACTTCCTTGACTCGGATAGCCTCGTTCGTGCGGTACTGGAACTTTTGTTTGTTGTCTACTGCCATTCAGTATTATTGATTGTATCCTATCACTGAAGTCTTCTACTGCTGTTCAGCATGCCAGGCATTGAGCTGACGCTGGACTTCTGCCGTGATTTGCTCGGCAAAGGTAGCGATTTTTACTGAACCCTTATCACCTTCACCTTGCACACGCACAGAGACTTCGCCGTTCTCGGCTTCCTTTTCGCCTACGATGAGCATGTAGGGAATGCGCTTGAGCTCATTGTCACGTATCTTTCGGCCGATCTTCTCATTGCGATCATCTACCTGAGTACGGATATCCTGGGCGTTGAGCTTAGCTGCTACCTGGTGCGCATAGTCATTGAACTTCTCACTGATCGGCAGTATGACGACCTGGTCTGGTGTGAGCCAGAGGGGGAAGTGACCCGCCGTGTGCTCGATGAGTACGGCCACAAAGCGCTCCATGGAGCCGAAGGGAGCTCGGTGGATCATCACAGGGCGATGCTTCTTATTATCTGCTCCCGTGTATTCGAGGTCGAAGCGCTCGGGGAGATTGTAGTCTACCTGGATCGTACCTAGCTGCCAGCGACGGCCGAGTGCATCCTTGACCATGAAGTCAAGCTTTGGTCCGTAGAAGGCCGCTTCACCATATTCGATCTTAGCTGGCAGTCCCTTCTCGGCGCAAGCTTCGATGATGGCCTGCTCGGCACGTTCCCAATTCTCCTCGCTACCAATATACTTGTCTCGGTTTACTTGGTCACGGAGGGAGATCTGAGCCTCAAAGCTCTCGAAGTTGAGCGCCTTGAAGATGATGAAGATGATATCCATCACCTTGCAGAACTCTTCCTTGATCTGGTCGGGACGGCAGAATAGGTGCGCATCATCCTGCGTGAAGCCTCGGACGCGCGTCAGACCGTGGAGCTCACCACTCTGCTCGTAGCGGTAGACTGTACCAAATTCGGCCAGTCGCTGTGGGAGATCTCGGTACGAATGAGGGCCGAGGGCCTTGAAGATCTCACAGTGGTGGGGGCAGTTCATCGGCTTGAGCATGAACTCTTCTCCCTCTTGTGGCGTAGTGATGGGACGGAAGGAGTCTGCCCCGTACTTCGCCCAGTGACCCGACGTGACGTATAGTTGCTTCGAGCCGATATGGGGAGAGATGACCTGCTGATAGCCAAATTCCTTCTGAATCTGCTTGAGGAAGTCCTCGAGTCTCAGGCGAAGCTGGGTGCCACGTGGTAGCCAAAGAGGGAGACCTGAGCCTACATTCTGGGAGAAAGCAAAGAGACCAAGCTCCTTGCCTATCTTGCGATGGTCACGCTTCTTTGCTTCTTCGAGGAGGGTGAGATACTCATCGAGCATCTTCTTCTTCGGGAAAGTGATCCCGTAGAGACGGGTCAGCTGCTTGCGCTTCTCATCGCCACGCCAGTAGGCACCGGCCACACTCAGCAGCTTGATTGCCTTGATGTAGCCCGTGTTTGGCACGTGAGGGCCACGGCATAGGTCCGTAAATTCACCCTGCGTGTACGTGGTGATCGAGCCGTCGGGTAGGTCAGCGATGAGCTCGAGTTTATATTCGTCGTTCTTTTGCTTGAAGAACTCCGTCACATCGGCCTTCGTGATATCCTTGCGGATGATGGGTTCCTTGCGGGCTGCGAACTCAGCCATCTTGGCCTCGATAGCAGCCAAGTCGGCGTCACGTAGCTGTACGCCTTCACCCAGATCAATATCATAGTAGAAGCCATTCTCGATGGCGGGGCCGATCCCAAACTTTACGCCGGGGTAAAGTGCCTGAAGCGCTTCGGCCATCAGGTGCGCACTCGAGTGCCAGTAGGCGTATTTCCCTTCGGGATCTTCCCACTTGTAGAGCTTCAGCTCGGTGTCTTCCTTGAGGGGACGCATGAGATCCCAGATCTGACCATTGACCCCGGCTGCCAGGACATCCTGCTGTAGGCGGGGACTTATATCACCAGCTATATCCCAAGAGGTCGTACCTACGGGATATTCACGCTGACTACCGTCAGGGAATGTGACTTTTATCATTGAGCTCATTACGATGAAATGTTTACTTATTCGTTCCTACAAAGATACGACAATTCTGTAGGAACGCTATGTAAGAGCGACTAATCTCGCCTGCCTTTTCGATCGGGGACACCCTCCTTCGACCGAAGACCCAGCCCGACTTAGCTGAAGGGCGACGAACGACCAAGGGCAAAGCCCCGACTTCTCCTAGGTGAAAGACTCGGTGCTCCATCGAAGATACGGGCCTTCTCACCGCTTAGCATCCGAACGACAAGCCGTAAGAAGACAAAAAATCACCTGTGATCTCACGCTCCATTGCAGGTAATAGCACGAGAGATCACAGGTGACGGAAGGGGGATTAGCCTCAGCAGAAGGCGCTTCAGTAAGGAAATGGCCTTATCTCGACAAAGTAAGGGCGAAGGCAAGTGCTACCATTCGCCATCCCTGCTAAATATGGATTTCGGAGGAATGGACGACGATCGGGCGAACGCTGACGATGGCATGCACGTTCTTCTCTTCGGCGACGGGGGTGAGATCAGCCGTAAGGTCGGGTGGCACAGGCGTCCCTGGGCGAAGGATCTGCGTGAGACGGATGCGATATTCAGCGCCACGCACCACCCCATAGCGACCGATCGAGGTCTTGGTCGGCGCCTTCGTGTCGTCGAAGTGGCGGATGGGCACGACGTAGTAATTATACCCTCGGTAGTAGAAGCGTAGATCGCCCTTCTCAAATGGAGCGGTGAATGAGTCCTCATTGATGCGAGCCGCCTTCACCGCTTCAGCTAGAGTGGAGTCGTCGAAGTCGTCTGAACGGATCCACTCCTTCATCTGACTCTCCGTGTAGTACTTGCCACGGAAGCTCACCCAGCCTTCATTTTCCCGGAGCGTTAGCCCACCGGGGATGTAGGGGAAGCGGATGACGAGCGAGGGAAGAGCGCCTACGAGGTAAGCCGTCGGCGGAAGCGTCGTCTCACGTGCATAGGCATGGATGTTGGAGACAGCCGTAGCGAGCGCCTGCTCATCGGGTAGGAGTCTAGCCAGATAGATATCCTCCCCGCCTTCGTGGCTCGTCATCCTATCCAGAGCAAAGTGCGAGAGGAGCTCAGTGAGCGACCGAGGAGCGCTGTCCTTCCACTCCTGACACATGCGACTCGTGGGATAGCGGGCCTCGGGGTGCGACCCATCACCCGCCACTTCACTACCACCGGTGCGAAGAAGTCCCAGTGGACGCAGGGGCGCTGTATAGCGAGCCTGGGGAGATAGCACGTAGCCCGCAGGCGCACTACCACGCTTCGCTCCCCCCGCTAGCCGTGGCTCGCCGTAGACCAGCACACGAGCCAGCACCGACTCCAGCTGGATCCGGACCTGAGGTGTGGTACTGGAGAAGGCGGCCGACGTGACGGTGACGGGCCCTTGTTCGTTGAGGAGGCTCACCGTGAGCTGCGATCCTTGGGTAGCTAGCTCGTCCGTATAATAGTGCTCGTAGCCTGTGAGCTGGGAAAGCGGGCTCCCGACGGCTGTGCGTGCGACAAGTTTGGTCGTAGGATTAGCGATGACGACGAGCTTATAATTGCCTTCGGGCAAAGCGAGTACGAGATCTGAGAGGTCAGTCGACGGGGAGACCGAGAGCTCTCTGACCTGTGTCACCACGGACTTCTCAGGAGAATAGAAGACAAATCTCAGAGAGGAGATCCGAAGCATCGGGTCTTCGGCCTCCAGCCCACGAAGGACGATGGAGCGAGGTGTGGCGATCGAGAGGTGAAGTACAGAGCCCTTCGGCTGGGGCTGTGGGAGCGGATAGCCTGAGTCTCTATGAGAGCAAGCTGTGAGTACAAGCCCCACGAAGAGGGCAATACAGCAGATGACTGCTGGGATGTATCGAAGGGAAGAAGTGCGTCTCATGATGATCATGGGGTGTGTGGTAGGTAAGAAGGTCGGGGAAAAAGAAAACCTCCGAATAGGCTTAGGGCACTATTCGGAGGTTTCGTAAGAGAGTGCTCTTAGACGAGCTCGTGAATGATCAGACCGGAGCGGAGCTTAGGCTCGAACCATGTCGTCTTAGGTGGCATGATATTACCTGAATCTGCGATGTCGATGAGCTGTTTCATCGAGACGGGATATAGGGCAAGTGCGAACTTCATCTCACCACTATCGACGCGCTTCTTCAGTTCACCGAGGCCACGAATACCGCCGACGAAGTCGATGCGCTTATCTGAGCGGAGGTCCTTGATACCGAGGATCTCGTCGAGGATAAGGTTAGAGGAGATCGTCACGTCAAGTACCCCGATCGGATCGTGGTCGTCATAGGTGCCGGGCTTAGCCGTGAGCGAATACCAGTGATCACCTAGGTAGAGGGAGAAGTTGTGCAGAGCCTGAGGCTTGTAGATCTCAGTCCCCTTGTCCTCGACGATGAAGTTCTTCTCGAGTTTCTTGAGAAGTTCCTCCTTAGTGAGGCCATTGAGATCCTTGACGACACGATTGTAGTCGATGATCGTCAGCTGATCGTCAGGGAAGCACACTGCCATGAAGTAGTTGTATTCCTCATTGCCGGTGTGGTTGGGGTTCTGCTTGCGCTTCTCATCTCCTACAAGAGCAGCTGCGGCTGAGCGATGGTGGCCGTCGGCGATATAGAGCGCAGGCATCTCTGCAAAGAGCTCGGTGATGCGCTTGATGTCACTTTCTTCGTCGATGATCCAGAATTCGTGGCCGAATCCATCGAGAGGAGCGACGAAGCTATAGACAGGCTCCTTAGCCGTGTACTTAGCGACGATCTTGTTGATCTCGTCCTTCGAAGGGTAAGCGAAGAAGACGGGTTCGATATTTGCATTATTCACACGGACGTGCTTCATGCGGTCTTCTTCCTTATCACGGCGAGTCAGCTCGTGCTTCTTGATGACTCCAGACATATAGTCTTCGACAGCGGCGCAGACTACGAGGCCATACTGCGTCTTACCACCCATAGTCTGGGCGTAGATGTAGTAATTCTCCTTAGGGTCTTGCACGAGCCAGCCATTGTTTCTGAAGAGGAGGAAGTTCTCAGCTGCCTTAAGATAGACCTTCTCTTCGTGCTCATCGGTGCCTACAGGGAAGTCAATCTCTGGGCGGATGATATGATAGAGCGACATCTCATTGCCTTCAGCTTCGGCGCGAGCTTCGTCACTATTGAGTACGTCATAGGGGCGAGAAGCCACACGCTCTACGAGATCCTGAGGAGGACGTATGCCACGGAACGGTTTGATGATAGCCATAGAGGATCGGTATCTATTGAGAATGGGGTGATACTTACGGGCGGACTACTTGTTGAGACGGAAGCGTTCGTTGCCTTCCTTGATGAAGCCGACGATCTGACGAGCTGCAGCGAGCCCGGCGTTTGTATTAGCTTCAGCAGTCTGTGCACCCATCTTCTTAGGCGTGGAGAAGTAACGTTCGCCAGCAGCAGCCTCAAACTCTTCGTGTGCTGCAGGGCGGATGTCAGCCAGATAGCGAAGGTCTTCACGCTCCTTCAGCAGAGCGATGAGCTCGGGTTCGTTGATGATCTCCTTGCGAGCAGTATTCACCAGGATCGCCTTCTTAGGTAGGAGGCTTACCAGTTCACGGCCGATCGAGCCCTTGGTCTCAGGAGTAGCAGGGATGTGTAGCGATACGACGTCGCAGGTAGAGAAGAGTTCCTTCTGCGAAGCTACGGCATGTACCCCCTCCTTTTCTATTACTTCTGCGGGGGTGAATGGGTCATAAGCATAGATATCCATGCCGATACCCTTAGCGATACGTGCTACATTGCGGCCCGTGTTGCCATAAGCAAGGAGGCCGAGTTTCTTATCCTTGAGCTCCGTACCAGAGGTGCCATTGAAGCGATTGCGCACGGAGAAGAGCAGAAGAGCGAAGACAAGTTCGGCCACCGCATTAGCATTCTGACCAGGCGTATTCATGACACAGACACCGTGAGCTGTAGCAGCTTCGAGGTCGACATTGTCGTATCCAGCTCCTGCACGTACTACGATCTTGAGCTGACGTGCAGCATCGAAGACCTCCTTGTCTATGATATCGCTGCGGATGATGATCGCATCGACGTCAGCGACTGCGGCTAGGAGTTCGGACTTTGCGGTGTACTTCTCTAGGAGGACTACGTCAAATCCAGCTTCGGATAGAATCTGCTTGATACCAGCTACAGCAGGTGCTGCGAATGGCTTTTCGGTGGCGATGAGAACCTTTGACATGATGTATTGATGTGTATTGTGTGTAGACTAGGATAGAGCGACGGCACAGACCACTCGCGCCCACAGCGAGGAGGGTCGGGATGATCTGTGCCGTCGTATAGATCTCGTACGAGAGAGGGAGCGAATTAGTGCTTACGTTCGAATTCCTTCATGAGATCCACGAGGAACTGTACACTACTCTTAGGAAGCGCATTGTAGAGAGAAGCACGGAAGCCACCGACAGAGCGGTGTCCCTTGAAGCTGTAAACTCCACGAGAGACTGCAAAGTCGTGGAACTCCTGTTCCAGCTCCTTGTACTCGTCATTGAGTACGAAGCAGACGTTCATGATGGAGCGATCTTCGGCGTTGACCGTGCCACGGAAGAGGCGGTTGCGGTCGATCTCGTCGTAGAGGAGTGCAGACTTCTCGAGGTTCATCTGTTCGAGGACCTTCACACCACCGAGTTCCTTGTACCACTTCATTGTCTGAAGAGCTACGTATACTGGGAAGACAGGAGGCGTATTGTACATCGAATCCTTGAAGTGTACATCGTACTTCAGCATCGTGGGTATGATACGATTGTCTTCGATATGGCCGACTGCATCACGACGTACGATGACGAAGGTAGCCCCTGCAGGTGCGATATTCTTCTGAGCACCACCATAGATCAGGTCGTACTTCGATACATCTACCTGGCGAGTGAAGATATCCGAGGACATGTCACCGACGAGGCGGACGTTGACATTAGGGTCGTAGCGAAGCTCAGTACCATAGACCGTGTTGTTGGTCGTGATGTGGAGGTAGTCGACATCACTGGGGACTTCGTTCTTTTCCCAAGGCTTTGGATACCAGACATAGTTGTCATCCTTAGAGGAGAACGTGACAACTTCCCCGAAGGCTTTTGCTTCCTTAGCAGCCTTATTAGCCCACGTACCTGAGTCTATATAGGCAGCCTTCTTCTTGAGTAGGTTCATTGGGACCTGAGCGAACTGCAAGCTAGCACCGCCCCCAAGGAAGAGGACTTCGTAGCCTTCAGGTATGTCGAGGAGCTCCTTCATGATATTACGAGCTTCCTCCATCGTAGCAGAGAATTCCTTTGCACGATGAGATACTTCGAGGATAGATAGACCTGTACCCTGATAATTGAGTACTGCAGAGGCGGCGTCTCTGATCACGCTCTCATCGAGGATCGATGGTCCGGCTGAGAAATTGTGCTTCTTCATAAGAGCAGATATTTGTGTAGATGAATATTTAGAAACGTATTCGAGAGTAAAGTGGTCGCGCACACCGAGACCATTAGCTCTACTCACAGCAAAGTTATCAATAAAAAGGTTAATCGCAAGCGCTGACAAACCCTTTGTACATACGGATAAAAAGCACCGTCAGCAAGCCTCTAAAACACAGCATACTAAAATAATTAAGCATCCACTTTTACTGCACGTCCGACCCGCTTATCCTGTGATAATGACACGGACTTCAGCAAAACTCACCACCCATCTCCGGCCGAATCGTAGACAAACGTCAAGAGCATCCAGCCGAACGGACGGCGTGAAGCGCACGAGAATACCTGAAGTTCGCACGCCATTATCTTGAACTTCGCTCCACATCATCCCGAGATGAGGGGGCCCGTATCGATCACCTCCCACCTTATATAATAGAGTACATCGACTCACTCACCTGTAGCCCGAGGGAAAATAAGAGCTCCACCCCGACTTCCGCTTCTGCGGTCGCTGGGGTGGAGCGTCTATGATGCGAGGCTGTTTAGCGCACAGCACTCGGTGCACTGACGAGACTACTGCTCAGGCTTCTTGTCATCGAGCTTCGTCTTATCCTTGTACTCGCTGTAGGCGTAGTAGATGATGAGGAGGCCTAGGATCAGATAGACGATCCCGATACCAATGAAGCCAGCGATATCGTAGATGAGGCTCTCATAGCGATGAATTCTAACCGTCTCGCCAGCATCAAAAGCGGCCGTCATACTGAAATAGCGCCAAGCTCCGAAAGCTATCACAAGCACCCCGAAGACTGCGGTAGCGATAGCCCCAAGTATAGGCTTACGGCTACGGGATCCCGTATACATATTACGGGAGATGAATTTGTTGTCGTTGTCGCTCATTACTTAATGAAGTGGAATTAAAGTATTACACAGAGGATAGATCAGCCTAGTGCTCGCCCGCCATCTCTATAGGGGTGGAGGTAGAGGAGCCTCTATGAGCTCCACCGATATGGGTAGTAGATGTCAGGATAGCACCCTGCGATCTGACCAGTCCTATAGAAGTTCGGAGAGAATACCCCAAAGAGTGGAGAGGATGACAAGACCGACGAGGCCTAGGATCATCTTACCGAAGAAGTTCAGATGAGTACCAGCGTCAGGTATTGGGGTGTAGGCGGCTGCACGTTCCTTATAGAAAGCCTCCATCTCATCAGTCCAATGAGCTGCGGGGATCTCCTCACCCGTACTCTTGACTCGATAGGAAGCAGTGGGCGACTTACGTACCGCCCAGTACAACATTGATTCTACTTTGTAGGCATAGAGAGTAAGTTCGAGGGGCTCTACCCGTCCCGAGAGCGGAGAGGTAAGCTCCACTTCGACATGGGCAATTGGTCTGTAGGTGTAGACTGTAGTGTAAGCGGCCATTTTTTGACAAAGATTAAAGTGTGAGAATCGGTTAGGTTGGGGAGCAGTGATGAGACAAGGGCCTTCCTCCAAGAGCCTGAGAAGAGGCCCACATTGCGAAAGAGCGACCCTGAGACGTGCAAGATCCGCTTGGTCTTGCGGAGCAATGACAGCGAAAGGCTTGACATTTTGCTCCTCCCCACAGGCAAAAGTAAGCATTATGTCATAATTAAGGGAATTCTCCTTGAGGTAAAAGAAGAGCCGTATCCACCTGACTTCCAAGCATGGCCTACGGAAACGCATAGCATCACCAGAGGAAAATCAAGCGAACATCTTCCACGCCTCGCTCCTCACTTAACGAGGGAAGAAGGCACCTTCTATAAAGATCAACCGAACGCTATCAGCAGAATTTATCGCCACTATATTGCAGTCCGACGACAGGCATCAGTATATACGCCGAGGAGGAAGCCGTAGCACCTCTTCGTCCTTACCTCTTCCGCATAAAACGGGATGGGATACTCCAAGCTGGGCATCCTACTGCTTGAGGCACCGACTCTATAATAATAAGGGCTGGGCACCCTCCGAGGAAGGTGCCTAGCCCAATAGATGACGGAGGTGCGGACAAGCAAAGAACTCCCGCTCCCCAAGTACTTGCGCCCCTAGCTAAGGGCAGCGACACGGACGATCTCCGATACCGTCGGGTGTGGGAAGACGATACGAGCCAGCTCCGTGAGCGTCATTCGCTGCTCTACGGCCATGATAGCAGGGACGAGGATCTCCGAAGAACCGTTGCCGAGCATATGTGCGCCGAGGATCACTCCATCGCTATCGGTGAGGAGCTTGCAGAAACCATTACCCTGCTCGTTCTCGATGACGAAGCGCCCGGAGAGGGACATCGGCACTCGGTGCACCTGATAGTCTACCCCTGTAGTACGGAGCTCCTGCTCGGTCTTTCCTACAGAAGCAATCTCGGGATCTGTATAGACGATCCCTGGGATAGCCCGATAGCTCATCGCATCTGGATAATCCGTAATGTGGTGGACAGCCACCTGTCCCTCACGCGCTGCGGTATGAGCGAGCATAGACACGCCGTTGACGTCGCCGACGGCATAGATACCCGGCACCGAAGTCTCAAGATGTTCGTCCACGACGATAGCGCCACGGTTGAGCTCGACACCTACAGTCTCCAGACCAAGTCCATCAGTGACGGCACGGCGTCCTACGCTGACCAGGAGCTTATCGAAGGGAATCTCCAGCTGCTCACCCTCATGCTCGGCGATGACCCGGCCGTCACGCACGGCGGTCACCTTCGTAGAGAGGAGGAACTTCACCTTACGCTTCTCGAAGGCCTGCTGTAGTTCCGTCGAGAGCTCTTCGTCCATCGGCCCGAGGATCTTAGGCAGCATCTCCACGACCGTCACGTCGACGCCGAGCGTAGAGAAGAGCGAGACGAACTCCATCCCGATGACTCCGCCACCGAGTACCACGATACTCTTGGGGAGTTCTTCTACTTCGAGGGCTTCGCGCGCAGTCCAGTAGGGGACGTCGCTCAGTCCATCGATCGGGGGGATGAAGGCTTTGGAGCCCGTGGCTATGATCACCCGGCGAGCCGAATAGCTAGATTCGCCGGCTGCGATCGTGAAGCCGTCGGCCGTCTTACCCGTGAGGCGAGCCTCTTCGGTGACGATCTCGACGCCGTGATTCTGGAGACCGAGGCGGATACCAGCGCCCAGCTTCTTCAGGATCTTCGTCTTGCGGGACATGACCTTCGATAGTTCGAAGGAAGCTTCAGGGATAGTCACGCCGTATTTCTTCCCTTCGAGGGCCTCGGAGAGCAGGTGAGCGGAGCGGAGAAGAGTCTTTGTCGGGATGCAACCTTCATTAAGGCAGACCCCGCCGAGCTTGTTCTTCTCGAAGAGGATTACTTTGAGTCCGTGTGCAGCTGCATGCTCTGCAGCGTCTGTTCCACCAGGACCGGCACCGATGATAGCTAAGTCGTAGTTCATTGCGCTTCGTTGAGTTGGGTGAAGTATATATATAATGGAGTAGTCTCGCTAATTATATATGGGGTAACCCTATTGATTATAATGTAGCAGTCTAACTAAGTCCCTCGATATGTCCGTCGATGAAGTCGATCTTCTCAGCCTGTGGCACCTTCGGAAGACCAGGCATTCGCACGAGCGTCCCTAGGACAAGGACGATCATCTCTGCGCCGGTATTGATGACGACATCACGTACCTCGAGGTCGAAGTCCCGCACACTGCCATAGGCTGTCGGGTCATCGCTGAAGGAATACTGAGTTTTGGCGATGCAAATGGGGAATCGTGACCAGCCATGTCGTGTGATACGGTCGAGCTGCTTACGAGCCTTTGCGGAGAAATTGATGGAGCGAGCGCCGTAGATCTGCCGTGCGACCTCGCTGGCTTTCTCTTCGATCGAAGCCTCGAGAGGGTAAGTGAAGCGGAGCGGTGCAGAAGGTTGGCTCTCGATGGTATTGATGACGAGCTCGGCAAGAGCTTCAGCGCCCTTCCCGCCTTCGCCAAAGGCGGTGTTGACTGCGAAGCCAACGCCTTGCTTCTGGCAATGCTCACGGACGAGTTCTATTTCTCGGTCGGTATCGGTAGCGAAGCGATTGAAGGCCACTACTACTGTTTGGCCGAAGCTCTGCAGGTTAGCGATGTGCCGATCGAGGTTAGTCAAGCCCTGACGTACACCTTCGAGGTTCTCTTCCTTCAGTGACTTCTCGTCGACTCCGCCGTGCATCTTCAGCCCGCCGAGGGTAGCGACGAGCACCGTTAGCGCTGGTTGGAGCCCCGCTGTACGGCACTTGATATTGTAGAACTTCTCAGCGCCGAGGTCGGCACCGAATCCTGCCTCCGTGATTGTATATTCCGAGTGAGCGAGTGCCATGCGAGTGGCGAGGATCGAATTACATCCGTGGGCGATATTAGCGAATGGTCCGCCGTGGATGAAGGCTGGAGTGTGCTCCGTCGTCTGTGCTAAGTTGGGCTTGATGGCGTCTAATAGCAGGACGGTGATGGCACCAGCCACGCCGAGATCACGCACAGTGAAGGGTTCGCCTGCCTTGGTGTAGCCGAGAAGTATATTCTCAAGTCGGCGGCGCAGATCGTCCAGCGACGTGGAGAGACAAAGGATCGCCATGATCTCCGATGCTGGAGTGATGTCGAAGCCTGATTCAGCGGGCACGCCATTGATCGTACCGCCGAGGCCCGTGACGACGGAGCGCAGGGCACGGTCATTGATATCGAGGACGCGCTTCCAGAGGACTTCACTCAGGCCCTTATCGGTATTGCGGTTCTGATAAATGTAATTGTCCAGGAGGGCAGTGATCATGTTGTGCGCCGAAGTGATGGCGTGGAAGTCCCCCGTGAAGTGCAGGTTGATCTTCTCCATCGGGAGCACTTGGGCGTAACCACCTCCTGCGGCGCCACCCTTCATCCCAAAGCAGGGGCCGAGTGACGGCTCACGGAGGGCGACGACGGCCTTCTTCCCGAGGCGATTCATCCCCAGCGCCAGGCCGATCGACACGGTAGTCTTACCGATACCGGCCTTTGTCGGGGTGATGGCTGTGACAAGGATGAGCTTGCCGGGCTTGTTGGGCGAACTGAGTTCTGCTAGATCCACCTTGGCAAGACTCCTGCCGTAGTGCTCTAAGTGGTGTGTGGGGATAGCGACTTGGTCTGCTATCTTCTCGATCGGCTCAAGCACAATCGAGCGGGCGATTTCGATGTCGGTCTTCATAGCCTTGCGTTTCTATGTAAATGATGCCTCAAATATACGAATTAATAGCCTCTACTCCACCCCGTAAGCGATAATTCTCGGAGCAAGATCCGCCTGCTCTTCCCTCGCCCCGTAGCGTCACTTCCGAAGGGACTTTCTTGCCGACCCGCCTGCCGTCTTCGTCTCTTCGCTTGTCGCCCTCCCGCAGTCCTCTTCCCTTTCCTCTGTCGAAAGCCTCCGAAGTGCCTGAAAAGATGCTCCTAATCACCTTAAGAAGAAAGGAAAACTACCTGAAGCGAAGGAGCAAAGCAACTGAGGGGAAGGGATAAAGTTTCTTCTGTCGAAGGACTAAGCATTCGAAGTAGCAAGGCGAAGCATCCGAAGGAACGGAGCAGAGTAGCCGACGGGGAAGGTGAAGGCGCCCGAAGTCGGAGCCCAAACTAACTGAAGGGAAAGCAGGAAGTCATCGAATGTAAATGGTGCGACGCAGTAAGAAAACTTGGAAAGTGAAGGAGAAAAAGTGAGAAACTGAAGGATGAAAATTTGAAACTACGTCCGTCGCTCCATAAAACTACGCTCGTGGTTTTATTAAGCTACGCTCGTTGCTTCATGGAGCAACGAGCGTGGATTTAATTATTCACAAGACACTTCTTCATTTACATGCAATGGTTTCTGGCTTTTCCTTCAGATACTTTGCGGGTTTTCTTCAGGCGCTTTGACATTCTACTGTAGAGACCTTGCCTTGCCTCTTCAGCTACTTTGCCCTTCGACTTCGAATGCTTTGTCCTTCGACAGAAGAGACCTTGCCTTGCCTCTTCGGACACTTCCCAGCTTTTCTCCTTATATCTGGAGCGGCATCTCCTTATGAGTCGGTCGGTTTTACATGAAGCGTCGGAGCAGATTAGCCGTTCGTCCCCTTCGATTCTCCTGCACCTTGAGCGGAGAAATCAGGTAGATCCCGCTTGGCATTTGGGTTCTCCGAAGGGGCTTAACCTTATAGCCAGAGGGAAACCTACTGCACCTCTTGACCGAATAGAAAATTGAGCTACCTTTGCGACCGTGAAGAGGATAAGAGACGTACACGTTCGCCCTCGACACAAACCAATCCAAGACCCTAGCTATACAGGATAACTTCCTCCCCCGTATCAGCTGCTGGCCTCACATCTAAATGAAAACTAAGACAACTTATGTCTAGAAAAGCTCTACGCATTTGCCTAACCCTCGTGCTCTTGATCTCGCTGGGCGTCACCCCACGAGCTAGTGCGCAGCGGGCTAGGTCCTTCCAAGTGATCGTACTTCACGCCTTAACCAAGCGCCCAGTACCTTCGATCACCGTCCACCTGAGACGTGGCGCCGACCGTATCACCGACCCAAATGGCACCTGCTCACTACCACTCCCCTCCGACGACTCTAAAGAGATCCGCCTCACTCTACTGGGAGCTGGCTACAAAACAATCCGAAACCAACACTTCCCTACCCCTAAAGCCGGCTCGACGCTTACCCTATACATCGAGCCAGAAGCAGACAAACGCATCGACGGTGTGACCGTCAGCGGTCAAGGTAAAAGCCTCAACCGAATCCAATATACCTCTACACTCTCCACCGCTACCCTTCAGTCGCAGAGCAACAAGTCGCTGGCCCGCCTGCTCGAAGCCATCCCCGGCGTCAGTTCTATCAAGAGTGGAGCGACCATCTCCAAGCCCGTCATCCAGGGGATGCATAGTAGCCGTATCCTCTTGATCAATAATGGCGTCCGTCTAGAGAGCCAGAGTTGGGGCGCAGATCATGCACCCGAAGTCGACCATACAGGTGCTGGGCTCGTCGAAGTCATCAAAGGCGCCGAGGCGGTGCGCTATGGGGCGGGCGCCCTTGGTGGTGTCGTCCTGGTGAATCCTTCGCCACTACCTTCCAGTCAAGAGCTATCCTACCGAGGACACACCAATGTCGGCTACGTCTCTAACGGCAGAGGCTTCGACGCCTCCGGAAGTATCGAAGCCGGACTACGTGGTGCCGGCCTTCGACTCCATGGTATGTACCGCCGAGCCGGCGACTACTCCACAGCCGAATATCTGCTGAACAACACCGGACTAGAGGAATGGAGTGGCTCAGTCTACACCGGATACAAGACCGACCGACTACGTGCTACCCTCTACGGTAGCCTCTATTCCACCGAGAGTGGCATCTTCATCGGCTCGCACATAGGTGATCTCTTCGAGCTCCAACAAGTCTTCGACACCGGACGCCCCAATGAGATCAACATCACTCCATTCGCATACAAGATCAAAGCTCCCCGACAAAAGTCCCGCCATACGCTGGTCAAAGGCGACGTGCTCTGGCAAATCCAAGACCAACAAGAGCTACATCTCTGGGCCGCTTACCAAGACAACCACCGTCAGGAATATGAAAACCGCAAGGTAGAGGCTTGGACCCAGACTCCCGTGATGGATCTACACCTGACGACTTACACGACAGATCTCCTGTGGCGCCTGCAGTGGAGCCGAAGTGGATGGGAGACGCAGGTCGGACTCTCCCATCTCTTCCAGAAGAATACCAATCAGCCCGGCACGGCGGCTACGCCATTCATCCCCAACTTTGCGACACTCAACCTCGGTGCTTATCTGGTGCAGAAGGCGAGCTTTGATGCACTTGCCCTCGAAGCTGGCCTGCGCTACGACCATCGTATCACCGATGCTGCTGGCCGTGACTGGCGTAGACTTCGCTACGGAGATAAGAATACTTACACCAACATCACAGGTAGTCTCGCCTCCCACTACCATATATCAGACGAACTATCAGCACGTGCCAGCCTCGGACTTGCCTGGCGTGCCCCCGACGTCAACGAGCTCTACAGCAACGGGCTTCATCATGGTGGCTCCTGGTCACTGGGCAATCGCAACCTGAAGAGCGAGCGAGGCTACAAGGCAGTCTTCGCAGTGAAGTACCAACGTGATTGGTTGACCATCGAGCCTAGCCTCTTCTACCAGCATATTGACAATTATATCTACGACGCTCCTAACAAGACGAAGGGCGAGAATGGTATCCATGTCCACTGGAGTGGCGTCTATCCTATCTTCGCTTTCGAGCAGGATAATTGCCGATTCGTCGGTGGAGACGTGACACTGACGGCTATGCCCACGGACGAACTGACGCTGACAGGTAAGGGCGAATGGATACGTGGGCGCAACATCACCCGCTCCACCTGGCTCCCCTTCATGCCCGCCGACCGCTATACACTCGGTGCGCAGTGGCAACGTAGCTTCGGTGCGCACAGTCGCTGGAGTACAAAGCTGAGCTCCGAAGGGATATATGTCACCAAGCAAACACGATTTGACCCCGAGAAGGAATTGGTATCCTCGACCCCAGGAGCGTACTTCCTGCTCAATCTACAGGGAGAAGTGCGCTACGCCTTCGACCAGCGCCACTCGCTCAAGGTGCTACTCTCCTCAGAGAATACCCTCAATGCGCTCTACAAAGAATATTCAGACCGCTTCCGCTACTATGCACATTCGCCTGGACGGAGCGTGACCCTCAGGACGATCCTCTACTTCTAATTCACTCCACACCATGATATCGACTAGATCCTTTAGGCTCAGCCTACGACTCTTCTTCAGTATCTGGGCCCTGGTCCTACCTATAAGTCTCCTCCTCTCCTCCTGCCAGGTCAAGGCCGATGAGCCGAGCGTCGAGGACATGATCAAGGGACATGAAGAATGGGCTCGTGCTCTCATCGTGCTCCGTCTCGGGAGAATGCACCCCTCGGGACAGTATGTCGAGGCCTACCAGCAGCGATACAATGACATCCTCCCCGTCTATCAGACCATCGATCTCAGGAGATCGGCCGGCGAGACAGGTAGTATCACCTACTACGGTGACCGCAAAGCCTTCGACGTCATCAAGGGCAAAGACCTCTACTATACACTAGAGATGCGCTACTATAATGATAAGAAGGAGCTGATGAACTACCAGTTCCTCGGCTATTTCCCTGATGATATCGAGGGAAGTATGCTACCTATCCACCAGCATTTCTTCCAGATCATGAACGTCGACCGCATCGGGAAGTTCTCCTATCCCACCCATCTGGACGGACGTCCCTACGAAGAGTTCACTTATCTCCTAGACAAATCGGGCCAGAAGCAGGAAGAGACGGCTCCTAATTATAAGGAGAGCGACCCCTACAAGCGCTATCGCCCCATTCATCTCAAGGGACTCTCTCCCCGAATATTCAACTTCACCTACCGAGATACCGATCCCATCGAGCTCACTCTCGGCGAGAAATACACCGACCCTACCACCAAGCAGGAGCGTACTGTAGGATTCCTCCGCCAGAAACGCTCTCTTGATCCCGCCGATCCCCTTGATCGCACGGGACTCAAAGGCTGGTTCCAGTTCGTCCATCCTGATATCGCCTTCCAGATGCAACTAACTCTGGTGCACATCACCGTAGGAAGTAAGTACATCGGTAAGGGACCTGACAAGCTCCTAGAGTTCTATGAGCGCCACGATGCATGGACAGTCACCGACATCAACATCAAGATCCCCTTCCGAGTCATAGCTGATGCCGACGCTTCTCCCGAGCAGTGCGCCCAGGACATCGCGAAGCATACAGGTGGCTCTGCCGAGCAAATCCGCCCCGCACTCTTCGAGGGCGGGATGAGTCTTGACCCTAACTTCCGCATGTAAGAATAAAGAACCCCACATACAATCCTAACAGTCTATGAAAACGTATCTAAACAAACTGTCGATCTGGACGCTTACTCTCGGCCTCACTGCTGGGCTAGCCTCCTGTGGCTCTAAGAACAACGAGCCAAACACTCCAAAACCCACGCCCACGCCGACGCCGACACCCACGCCGACTCCTAAGGCAAAGAGCTTCGACTGGGCGACCTGTGACGTGCTCATCAAAGAAGGACACGACCACGGACATGGCAATCTCCATGGCAACAATGTCCGTAAGGGACTCCTCTACCCTCAGGAGCAGCGCTTCTCTCTTCGTAATGAAGGAGGCGGGAAGGTATCGGTCATCTGGGAGGACAAGCTCAAGACGATGCCTTACTTCCAAGCTCATCAGGGCGGCGCTCTCTTTGCACTGCTCTTCGAATTCAAGGATGCTCAGGGCAAGCCTGTCAATCAAGCGCTGACCGATCTTGCGGAGCACTACCAGATCTTCTTCACTCTCTCCGACCGAGATGACAAGGGAAATCCCTTCGAAGCACAGGACTTCCGCACCGACAAGTCTATGATCTGGGACCACTTCACTAAGGCAAAGCCCAGCATCCCCGTCGGCACACCCGAGGAGAAGATACAGGCGATGCTCGTCTACACCTATCGTGACACCAAGGATCCCTACTATCAGATGAAGGGCGATGGTGATGCTAAGGAGCATCTACTTCGTGTACCCGGCACCGACAATGTCAATCACATCGGGATGAAGGGACACTTCAAGTTCCTCGACAGAGACCGTGATTGGGATGGGAAGAAGTCTGGCAATCAGCTCCCCAACTTCTATCTCAAGGTCAGTCTTAAGCACACGAAGGGCTCGAAGTTCTACAATGATGGAAGCAAGGGACGTGTAAGCTCGGAGTTCTATAAGCCTGAAGCAAGCATCACATGGAGTACAGTCTTCGAATTCCTCCTGCCCGTACGTGTCATCGCTAATAAGAAGGACCAGTTCCATAATAGTGATCGCTACTGGAATGACATGGCCAAGGCCTTCGGTAAGACGCCCAAGGAAATGCAAGACAACGAAGACAGCGCCGAACCTGGCAATGACAACAGCTCCTTCCACCTGTAATCTCACCTAAACCTATTATACAACCAGAATCGTATGAAACGTAAATTCGCCTTCACTCTCCTGATGGGTCTGATCGTCGGTGCTGCTGCACTGAGTTCTTGTTCGAAGGAAAACGAGCAACCTAAGCCCAAACCCACCCCAACTCCTAATCCAAAGGAAGAGCCTAAACCTGCTAACGGACTTCCCGAGATCACTAAGGTCACCTTCCGTATCGGTGAGTCGCACCTGCACTCTAAGAAGGGCATCCACTTCCTCGGCAATAATGCCGTCCTCAACCACTCACTACTCAAGCAGGAGCAACTGATCACCTTCGTCAAGAAGGGCAATGATTGGGCGCTCGAAGCTGGTTCACCTGACCGCCTCCTTGCTATCGAGATGATCCAGTACATCGAGAAGGACATCACCTCGGCAGCGCCAGACTACGCCCTTTGGGTAAGCTACTTCGACGCTAAGGGCAAGCAGGTCAACGCCGCCTATGCTGATGCTAAGGTGCGCAGTCAGTACCAGCTCTTCGTCTATCCTACGGAAGTCAAGGCCTTCGAAGGGCAAGAAGCGATCACGTTTGACCCTAAGGATCCGACGAATGTACTGCGCTACGAATACTGCGATAGTGATCCTTGGGACAAGAGTGTCCAGAAGAGCCTTAAGCAGGACCCTGAAGACAAGCAAGCTAAGTGGCTACCCAGCACCGAACCTATTGGTATGAAGGGCTACATGCAGTTCCCCAAGGTCTCGCACTTCAAGCTTCACCTGGCTCTGTGGCACGCACCAGAAGGCAAACTTCAAGACAAAAAGCCCGCTCCCTTCTTCCAGCCCAACGAGCAGTTCACTAAGAAGGGGAGCAAGATCTTCGAAGTCACCTTCCCCGTCTACGTCTATGGCACACGCGAATTCACCGATGAGCTTCGTGCTCCTTTCGATGGGAAACCCATACCCTACGCCAATCTTCGAGACGACTACAAGGCCATGGCTGACCACCTTATGACGGGGCTCGGCACGAAGGACTGGTTGAAGATCGCCGAAGACTTCATCCGTATCTATAAAGGTACAGGTGGTGAAGGTGGCGGTGAAGAATTCTAGCCTTTAGATTCTCCGCTTCCAAGGAGTCTACCTTTCTTAATTCGGGAAGCCCCGCATACGCACAAGCGAGTGTATGCGGGGCTTCTTGCGCTGTAGCCAAGGGGCATTTCCCTGCCGAACTACAGTTTGCCGGAGCCTTCTCCCCAGCATCTTCGGGGGTAAGGTAGCCGACGGGGAAGGTGAAAGCGCCCGAAGTCGGAGGCCAAACTAACTGAAGGGAAAGCAGGAAGCCATCGAATGTAAATGGCGAAACGCAGTAAGAAAACTTGGAAAGTAAAGGATGAAAACTTGGAGAGTGAAGGATAAAAAGTTAAAACTACGCCTGTCGCTTAATAAAACTACGCTCGTGGTTTTATTAAGCGACGGACGTAGTTTTATAGAGCAACGAGCGTAGATTTAACTATTCATAAGGTATTTCTTCATTTATATGCAATGGTTTCTGGCTTTTCCTTCAGATGCTTTGCGGGTTTTGTTCAGGCGCTTTGACATTCTACTGTAGAGACCTTGCCTTGCTACTTCAGCTACTTTGCTCTGTTTCTTCGGCTACTTTGACCCGCTTCTTCAGTTACTTTGCTCCGCTTCTTCGGGAAGGAGGGAGGGGAAAAGAAGAAGCCCCGCCGACACTCAAAGGCGAGTGCGGGCGGGGCTTCTTACTTCCGCAGGGTGCGGACGATGGTAGGGGAAGGCGGAATTACTTCTTCAGGTACTTGTCAAGCCAATCGAAGTAGGTGCGTTGCCAAAGAAGAGCGTTCTGCGGACGAAGGATCCAATGGTTCTCATCGGGGTAAATCAGCAGCTCGGCAGGGATACCTCGGAGCTTCGCCGCATTGAAGGCCGCCATGCCTTGGCCTGCGAGGATGCGGTAATCACGTTCGCCGTGGATGACAAGAATAGGTGTATCCCAGTTGGCCACCAGCTTGTGCGGGGAGTTGGCGAAGATGCGCTGGGCGACAGCATTGTCCTTCTCCCAAGGCGCTCCACCCATGTCCCAGTTGGCGAACCACATTTCTTCGGTCGTCATGTACTGCATCTCGAGGTTGAAGATACCGGCGTGGGCGATGAAGGCCTTGAAACGCTTCTGGTGAACACCCGCCAGGTAGAAGACCGAATAGCCACCATAGCTGGCGCCGACACAGCCAAGGCGATCGGCGTCGACCCAAGGCTCCTTCTTCACTTCGTCCACTGCGGTGAGGTAGTCCTGGATGTTTTGGCCGGAATAGTCGCCACTGATCTGCTCATTCCAAGCCTTGCCGAAGCTGGGTACACCGTGGCGGTTGGGGGCGATGACGATATAGCCTTGCTCAGCCATTAGACGCATGTTCCAGCGGTAAGAGAAGAACTGGCTGACGGCGCTCTGAGGTCCGCCCTGACAGAAGAGCAATGCGGGGTACTTCTTCGTCTTGTCGAAGTTCGGTGGTAGGATGACCCAGACGAGCATATTGCCACCGTCGGTGGTCTTGACCCAACGCTTCTCGACGGAGATCGGGCTGAGCTGGTCGAGGGTCTCCTTATTCTCGTGGGTAAGTTGGTCTGCTCGTCCCGTCTTTGGATCTACGAGGTAGAGGTCGGTAGGCAAGGTGTAGCTCTGTCTTCCTGCAAGGAGCTTGCCCGCCTGTAGATCTAGCGACGTGTAGTCATGCATGCCCGTGGTGATCTGACGGATCTTACGGCCCTTGAGTGTAAGCTCCCAGAGCTGAGCTTCGGCGTGCTTCGTGGCGAGGAAGAAGATGGACTTACTGTCAGGAGACCAGACCGTCTCGTCGACATCGTATTCAAAGCCATCGGTGAGGAAGGTCTTCTTCCCCATCTTGAGCTCTTGGATGAAGAGGCGCTTCAGGTCAGCTTCGTAGCCATCACGCTCCATGCTGATCCAGCTAATCTTCGTTCCGTCGGGAGAGAAGCGTGGGTGCGTGTCGTAGCCACCATTACCCTCGGTGATATTGCGGGTAGTGCCCGAAGCGAGGTCATAGAGGTAGATATCGGTATTCGTGGAGAGGGAGTACTCTAGTCCTGTCTTCTTTCGGGAGGAATAGGCCAGTGTCTTCCCGTCGGGGCTCCAGGAGAGTTCCTCCGAACCACCGAAGGGCTTGGTAGGAGCTTCATAGGGTTCACCTTCGAGGATGTCCTTGCCCGAAGTGATCGGTTCGCTCCCCACCGAAGCGATGAAGATATGGGGGATGGTCTCTACCCACTCGTCCCAATGCTTATACATCAGGTCGGTGACGATGCGACCCGTGGCCTTCGGCAGGTCAGGATATACCTCCTTCGTACTCTTGCCGAAGGAGATCTCCTTGATATAAGCCAGCTTGGTCTCGTCAGGTGAGAAGAGGTAGTCGGAGAGGCCACCTTCGATGCGAGTCACCTGCTTGCGGTCGGTGCCATCGGGAGCCATCGTCCAGACTTGAGGTTCGCCACTCTCCGAAGAGATATAGCTGATACGACGACCCTGCTGGATCCAGCGGGCCCCGTGCAGACCGGCGATGCCCTGGGTGAGCTGACGGCGACCCGTGCCGTTGCTTGCGATGGAGAAGAGTTCGGTGCGGATCTTATTCTCCTTGATGTTGGGGAAGCCGACACTATAGACGATCGTCTTGCCGTCGGGCGAGAGGGACGAAGCTCCGACACGTGCTAGCGAGAGCATCATCTCAGGGGTCATGTGCTGTCCTTCGTGTGCTGCAGCGGGGAGTGTCCCCACGAGCGTCGAGGCAGCGATGAGCGCAGTAAGTTGCTTCTTGATCTTCATAGGATGTATATATGTATAGGTAAGGGCGGAGAAGGCTGGTGCGCCGTGCCACTGCTAAGCGAAGTGCAGATGCAAGGCTTCCTTGAGCTTGAGCACATCTGGATTGCTCTCGGCGAGCTTACGCAGTCGATCCTCGGGGGTGAGGATCACCTGCGCCTGCTCTTCGGGATTCTTCTCTCGGAGCGTGAGGCTAAGGGATCCATTGCGAAGGCTTGTACGGAGGAAGGCCTCTAGCTGTGGGTGCACCTCCATGACGGTCGTGCGGATAGCATCCCCTGGAGGTAGGGCCACCTCTGCCGTCGTCCCTTCGAGGAGCGTAGGGAGCTCTGCCTTGAGGATATTGCGACAGATGATCTGCTCGGGGCGAAGCTCCTGCTCGACGAAGCGCACCCAGGCCCGCTGGAGATCTTCCTCGGTGAAGGGCTGATCCTCCTGAGGCGGAGCGGGCTCGGTGGTCGTAGTTGTCGCTTCGGTCTCTACAGGGGCCACGCGCCGACGTGCTCCGAAGAGTCGCTGTGTAGGTCTCGCTGGCGAAGGTGTAGTAGTCACGCTCTCAGGCTGAGGAGCTACAGGCGTCGTCGCTGGACGAGGCTGGGGCTCGGAGGGTGTGGGAGCAGGCGCACTAGGCGTGGGCTCCGTCCGCACAGGCGAGGCGGGAGGCTGTGCTACTATAGCCTCAGGAGCTACGGCAGGTCGGGGGGCTGGCGCAGAAGCATTCCCCTGGGGAGCCGTCTGCGGGGAAGGGCTGGACTGAGAAGGGCTCTGAGGCGAAGGCGCTGGGGCTAGCTCAGAGCCGGTGCGAAAAAGCGAGATCAGACTGAGGAAGCTCAGCTCGAGGAGCAGGCGGCGATTCGTCGCCGTCCGATACTGCTGATCGGCCTGCACAAGCGTCTTGAGTGCAGCGAAGAGACTTGCTGGAGGGCACTGCCCAGCGATACGCTGGTAGGAGGCGGCTACCTCGGTGGGCTTCTCCAGCAGGGAGAGCGTCTCGGGGTGCTGAGCTACCAGCAGGTCACGGACGAAGGACGAGAGTCCCGAGAGGATCGTTTGCCCTTCGAAGCCCTTGCCTAGCAGTTCGTCCAGCAGGAGAAGTATCCCTCGATAGTTCCCCGCCAGTAGGAGCTCAAAGGCTCGGATGAAGTAGGTGTAGTCAAGGACATTCAGGCTCTCGAGCGCATGCTCATAGGTAATATGTCCGCCGGCGAAGCTCGCTATGCGGTCAAACATAGACAGGGCATCTCGCATCCCGCCATCCGCCTTCTCTGCGATCAGCCCCAGAGCTGCTTCTTCGGCGTCGATGCCTTCGCTCTCCGCCACATACTTCAGATGCTGGGTGATATCGGGGACGGTGATCCGCTTGAAGTCATAGATCTGACATCGGGAGAGGATTGTGGGCAGGATCTTGTGCTTCTCCGTCGTGGCGAGGATGAAGATCGCGTAGGACGGGGGCTCTTCGAGTGTCTTGAGGAAGGCGTTGAAGGCCGCCGAGGAGAGCATGTGCACCTCGTCGATGATGTAGACCTTGTAGCGCCCCAGAGCAGGGGGCATGAGCACCTGCTCGGTGAGCTGACGAATATCCTCGACGGAGTTATTCGAAGCAGCGTCCAGCTCGAAGATATTGAAGGAGCGCTGCTCGTTGAAGGCTCGGCAACTCTCGCACGCATTGCACGCCTCACCTTCGGGGGAGAGGTTCATGCAGTTGATGGTCTTGGCCAGCACACGAGCCGCCGTCGTCTTCCCGACCCCTCGAGGGCCACAGAAGAGGTAGGCGTGGGAGAGCTTGCCCGAGAGGACCGCCGTACGTAGCGTGGAGGCCATGGCCCCCTGGCCTACGATACTTTGGAAGGTGTCGGGGCGGTACTTGCGTGCGGAGACGACGTAGTGGTCTGTCATTAGATTGATCTCGATGCTAGGGTTCGTCCTCAGGGTAAAAACCACCCGTTTCGGAGCGTAGGAACAAAGATACGGATTAGGGTCGGAAAACGACCTACGGTAGGTCGTCGAAAAAACCTACTGTGGGTCGTCTCACCGACCTACCGTGGGTCGCAAGTGCGACCTACCGTAGGGTCCTTTTTCCCCTTCCCGAGCACCCCCACTCCGAGGCTCCAATGAGAAGCAGGTAAACGTATCGAAGTGAGTCGCTTGCTCTACTTTTCGTATCTTTGTAGCAGTCTGTACCCTACAGAGGGTGAGACACCACATTCGATCAATCAATATCCTTTAGTCCAAAGAAGACAGAAATAGCGTATGGGAAGAGTCCTCATTATCGGTGCCGGCGGTGTCGGTACGGTAGTGGCCAAGAAGGTGGCACAGAATAGCGACGTATTCACTGAGATTATGCTCGCCAGCCGCACGAAGAGTAAGTGCGATAAGATTGCCTCCGAGATTACCAATGTCAAGATCCAGACGGCAGCCGTCGACGCTGATAACGTCCCCGAGCTCGTCGCTCTGATGAAGTCCTTCAAGCCAGAGCTGGTCATCAACGTCGCTCTGCCCTATCAGGACCTCCATATCATGGATGCTTGCCTCGAGGCAGGCGTCAACTACCTCGACACGGCGAACTATGAGCCGCTCGACGAGGCTAAGTTCGAGTACAGCTGGCAGTGGGCCTACAAGCAGCGCTTCGAAGAAGCTGGGCTGACGGCTATCCTGGGCTGTGGCTTCGACCCAGGGGTGACCGGGGTCTTCACCGCCTATGCTGCCAAGCACCACTTCGATGAGATCCACTACCTCGATATCGTAGACTGCAACGGTGGGGACCACCACAAGGCCTTCGCCACGAACTTCAATCCTGAGATCAACATCCGCGAGATCACCCAGAAGGGTAAGTACTACGAGGATGGGCAGTGGCGCGAGACCGAGCCTCAGGAGATCCACAAGCCCCTGACCTATCCCAATATCGGGGTGCGTGAGTCTTACCTCCTCTACCACGAGGAGCTGGAGTCGCTCGTGAAGAACTATCCCACGATCCGCCGTGCGCGCTTCTGGATGACCTTCGGGCAGGAGTACCTGACCCACCTGCGTGTCATGCAGAATATCGGTATCACGCGTATCGACCCCGTCCTCTACAACGGCGTCGAGATCGTCCCCATCCAGTTCCTCAAGGCGATCCTGCCTAACCCCGGTGAGCTCGGTGAGAACTACACGGGTGAGACGTCCATCGGCTGCCGTATCCGCGGTATCAAGGACGGCAAGGAGAAGACCTACTACGTATGGAACAACTGTAGCCATCAGGCTGCCTATCAGGAGACCGGTGCTCAGGGCGTGAGCTACACCACGGGTGTACCCGCCACGATCGGTGCGATGATGTTCTTCAAGGGCCTCTGGCGTCGCCCAGGCGTGTACAACGTCGAGGAGTTCGATCCAGATCCCTTCATGGAGCAGCTCATGAAGCAGGGCCTGCCTTGGCATGAGCAGTTCGACCTCGATCTCGAGCTCTGATAAGACTCGAGATGCGGCGTAGTGGAGCCGCCTGAGTGCCCTCTCTTAGAGGCTCAGCCTTGGGGCACTCAGGCGCCTTCCCCGCGCCATCCTTATCCCCTCACTCTTTACCCCCAAAAACCACACCACCCTTCTAATCATGAACATCCTGCTGATCGTAGATCCCCAAAACGACTTCATCACCGGCTCCCTCGCCATCGAAGGCGCGATCCCAGCGATGGATTACCTCACCGCTTACGTCAAGGAGCACCACGCCGAGTACGATGCTATCGTCGTCACCATGGACCAGCATCCTGCCGACCACTGTAGCTTCGATGTCTCTGGTGGCCCATGGCCTATTCACTGCATTCGCTACACGACGGGGGCGGCTCTCTATCCCCCCCTGGCTGATGCGATCATGGAGCGCAAGCGTCAGGGGCAAAACGTCCTCTTCATCCCCAAGGCGATGACCCGCCACAAGGATGCTTATAGTGCCTTCCACGACGCAGTGCCCGATCTCCTCATGAATGCCCGCCGCATCGACGTCGCAGGCCTCGCAGGGGACTACTGCGTCAAGACTACTATCGAAGATCTCAGACGCCTCCTCTACGCCCCTCAGATCCACCCGATCGATGAGGCCATCGCCTGGATCGGTGAGCCCCAGCCTCTGGTGTAGCTCCCCCAGCGATCTCCCACCTCTAATTCCCCCACACACCTATGAAACGACTCATTGCCACTCTGAGCCTCCTCGCTATGCTCACTGCTTGCCAGACCAGCTCGACCAAGGAGAATCCCCTCCTCACCGAGAGCACGCTTGACTACCAAGCTCCCGACTTCAGTAAGATCCGCCCTGAGCACTTCGTCCCCGCTATCGAGGAGGGGATCCGTATCCAGCTCGCCGAGATCGACAGCATCACGAGCAATACGGCTGCTCCGACCTTCGAGAATACCGTGCTGGCGTATGAGAAGTCCGGTCGCCTCCTCGCACGTGCTACCTCTATCCTCTCAGGCCTCGTAGGTGCTGACGGCACCGAGGAGCTGCAGAAGATCGACGAAGAGACGACGCCCATGCTCTCCGCCCACCACGATGCGCTGCTCCTGAATGAGAAGCTCTTCGCTCGTATCAAGGCCGTCTACGACCAGCGCTCCAGCCTCCAGGGTGAAGACCTACGCCTCACGGAGGTCCTCTATGATCAGTTCGTCCATGAGGGCGCTCTCCTCTCAGCTGCCGACAAGGAAGCTCTGAAGAAGATCAATAGCGAGATCGCTGTGCTGCAGACGAAGTTCACGAATCAGGTGAACGCTGGCACGAAGGAAGCTGCCGTCCTCGTCGATAAGGTCGAGGAGCTCGACGGCCTCTCCGAAGAAGCGATCACCCGTGCTGCCGAGGCAGCTACCGCTGCAGGCCACAAGGGTAAGTACCTGCTGGAGCAGACGAATACGTCACGCCCAGGCTACCTCGTCGACCTCAACAATCGTGATGTCCGTCGCCGAGTCCTCGAGGCTTCGCTCTCACGCTGCTCGAGCGGTGATAGCACGAATACGCACCCCACGATCACCCGCATCGCTGCCCTGCGCGCCGAGAAGGCAAAGCTCCTCGGGCTGCCCAACTTCGCCTCTTGGGCACTGAGCGACCAGATGGCTGGCCGTCCCGAGGCCGTAGAGCGCCTCATCAGCCAGCTGGCTCCCGCCTGCCGTGCTAAGGTCGCTGATGATGTCGCCGAACTCGAAGCCTTCGCTCAGCAGACTGAGGGGAAGGACTTCAAGCTCGCTGCTTGGGACCTCGACTACTATGCCGAGCGCCTGAAGAAGGCTAAGTACGACCTCAACGAAGCCGACCTCAAGCCCTATCTCGTGCTGGATAGCGTGCTGAAGAATGGAGTCTTCTACGCAGCCAACCAGCTCTATGGCCTGACCTTCAAGCCCCGTCCTGATATCCCTGTCTATGCTGACGGTGTACAGGTCTACGAGGTCTTCGACCAGGATAATACTCCCATGGCTCTCTTCTATACGGACTACTTCCGTCGCCCAACGAAGACGGGTGGGGCATGGATGTCGAACTTCGTCCAGCAGAGCACGCTCTTCGGTACGAAGCCTGTCATCTACAACGTCTGCAACTTCGAGGCTCCTGCTAAGGGTGCTCCTGCCTTCCTCACCTCGTCGGATGTAGAGACGCTCTTCCATGAGTTCGGCCACGCTCTGCACGGCCTCTTCGCTTCGCAGAAGTATGAGACACTCTCGGGTACGAATACGCCCCGTGACTTCGTGGAAATGCCCTCGCAGTTCAACGAGCACTGGATGACGGACTCTGTCGTCCTGCGCCACTACGCCCGCCACTACAAGACGGGTGAGCCTATGCCTCAGGCGCTCATCGACAAGATGAAGGCTGCTGCTACCTACGGACAGTCCTACGCGCTGGCTGAGAACCTCGCTGCCGTGACGATCGATATGGCTTGGGGGATGCTCCCTGCTGGTCAGACGGTGAGCGATGTAGATGCCTTCGAGCGTGAAGTGCTCGCTCGTACTGGTCTTGACTTTGCTCTCGTACCTCCCCGCTACCGCTCGGCTTACTATCTGCACGTCTTCGCTGGTGGCTATGCTTCGGGCTACTACTCTTACCTCTGGACGGAGGTCCTCGACCACAATATCTACGAGTGGTTCGCCGCACACGGCGGGCTGACGCGTGAGAATGGTCAGCGCTTCCGTGAGATGGTCCTCTCACGCGGGAATACCGCTCCTGTCGGCACGTTCTTCACGAACTTCACCGGCCTCACGGAGCCCGATATGTCGAGCCTTCTGCGCTTCCGCGGCCTCACGAAGTAGGCTAAGGGTGCTCCGTCACCTCCCCATATAATAGGTGCCCCCCAACCCTCGGACTATGATCCGTCGGGTGGGGGGCGCTACTTTATTATAGATAGCACTCCATAGGCTGGAGCGGAATACGTATCTTTGTCCTACTAGTCGTAATAGATCCAGCACAGACCTCGAAGAATGACAGAGCACTACGTCGTCTCCGCACGCAAATACCGCCCCGATACCTTCCGTAGTATCGTCGGGCAGGAGGCTATGGCCTCCACACTACGCACCGCTGTTCGCTCGGGCAAACTCTCCCATGCGTACCTCTTCTGTGGCCCCCGTGGGGTAGGGAAGACGACGGCGGCACGCGTCTTGGCGCGGACGATCAACTGCGAGAACCTCTCCGCCGAAGGTGAGGCTTGCGGGCAGTGCGAGAGCTGTAAGGCCTTTGAGGAGCAGCGCTCCTTCAACATCTTCGAGCTGGACGCTGCCTCGAACAATTCCGTAGAGGACATCCGCCAGCTCACCGAGCAGGTGCAGATGCCACCCGCTCTCGGTCGCTACAAGGTCTATATCATCGACGAGGTGCATATGCTCTCGGCGGCGGCTTTCAATGCCTTCCTCAAGACCCTTGAAGAGCCCCCTTCGTACGCTATCTTCATCTTAGCGACGACGGAGAAGCACAAGATCCTCCCCACCATCCTCTCCCGCTGTCAGATCTATGACTTCAAGCGAATAACCGTGCAGGATATCACCCGCCATCTGCGCTACGTCGCCGATAGCGAGGGTATCGATGCCGAGGAGACGGCGCTCGGGCTCATCGCCGAAAAGGCCGATGGGGGGATGCGCGATGCGCTGTCGATGTTTGACCGTATCGCCAGCTTTGCCGGCGGGCATATCACCTACCAGCATGCGCTGGAGAGCCTGAATGTCCTCGACTATACCTACTTCATACGCATCTTCGAGCTCTTCCTGAGCGGGGATCATCGTAGCGTCCTGCTCCTCCTCGATGAGCTGATGGGTAAGGGCTTCGAGGGGCAGACGATCCTCACGGGGCTCTCCGCCTTCGTGCGTGACCTCCTGGTAGCCCAGCATCCCGAGACGCTCCAGCTCTTGGAGAAGCCCGATGCCGTAGCCGCCTCCTATGCGACCATTGCCCAGCAGTGCACACCTGCCAGCCTCTTTGCTGCGCTCAAGACTCTGGTGCAGGCTGACCAGCAATATCGTGGGACAACGAATAAGCGTCTCTTAGTCGAGCTGAGCTTCCTCAGCATGGTCCCTCTCTTCAAGCGGGACTCCGACCTCAATCTCCCAGCTGCGCCAGCCCCTGCCGCCCCTCCGACGGCTACACCGCAGGCCGCTCCTCAGACGCCCCCTGCGACCACACCCCCAGCTTCTCCTGCGCCCAAAGCGCAGACAGCTCCCGTAGCAGCTCCCGCACCGCAGGCTGCTCCCAATCCTGCCCCTGCGGCGGTGACACCTCCTCCGGCGCCAGCTGAACCGACACCCGCGCCTGCACCAGCACCAGCACCTGCGGCATCTGCTACACCCCCTCCGCCAGCTCCCCCCTCGTCCGCTCCTAAGCGTCTCTTCGGAGCACGCCGTCGTGCAGACGCTCCCAGCGAAGCCACTTCTACGGCTCCAGCTGAGGCCCTTGCCCCCGTCGAGGATAAGGACTTCACGGAGGATGACCTCCAGCGAGCTTGGGTGCGCTTCGTCGAGCAGGAGCTGACGCCCTCACAGATCCTCTACCGCAACATCCTGCGCCCCGAGCTACCGAAGCTCTTAGACGGTGTGCAGGCAGAGATCTCCCTCCCACCAGGTGAGGCTATCCATACCACGGTGATGGAGGTCTATCCCCAGCTCGTAGAGTTCCTCCGTACGACGCTGCAGAATCGTAAGTTCAACCTCGTCCTGCGCGAGAAGACTGTAGAGGAGCAGGCGAAGATCGTCCTCACCCAAGAGGATCGCTTCAACCAACTCGCGGAGATCAACCCCGAGGTGCGCAAGCTCAAGGAAGCCCTTGGCCTACGCTTCTCCTAATCCCAGACCATATACACATACAATACGCATATCGCTATGAAGATCAAGAAGCACATCACCGCTCTTGCTACGGCAGCTGCCCTCTCGGCGACCCTGCCTGCTGTGGCCCAGCAGTCGCAGCACATGACGCCCGAGACGATGCTTTCGCTCGCTCGTGTCGGTGCCTCCGCCCTCTCTCCCGACGGCAAGATGGTCGTCTACAGCGTGGGCTTCCCCAGCATCAAGGACAATAAGATCCGCACCGAGCTCTTCACCATCTCCTCCGATGGCAGTGCACGCCGCCAGATCACTCAGGGGGTCGCTGGCGTGCATGGCGCTCGCTGGATCCAGCAGGGTCGTCGTATCAGCTACATCTCCTCGGAGAGTGGCGCTCCTCAGGTCTGGACGATGGCTCCCGATGGTACGGACCGCCGTCAGGTGACCAATATCGAGGGCGGGCTCTCGGACTACCTCTTCTCACCCGATGAGAAGCAGCTGGCCTATATCAAGGAGATTTCCTTCGGTAAGAGCACTAAGGAGATTTACCCCGACCTGCCTAAGGCTACGGGTCGTATCGTCACCGATCTGATGTACAAGCATTGGGATGAATGGGTAGAGACGATCCCCCATATTTTCATCGCTCCCGTAGGAGGCGAAGCGATCACGGGCGGTAAGGACATCCTCGAAGGTGAGCCCTACGAAGCTCCTACGAAGCCCTTCGGCGGAGCAGAGGAACTCTCATGGAGCCCCGACGGTAAGACCTTAGCCTACTCCTCCCGCAAGAAGACGGGCATGGAGTACTCCCTCTCCACCAACACCGATATCTATCTCTACGACCTCGCCTCGGGGCAGACTCGCAATATCACCGAGGGGATGGGCGGCTATGATACCCACCCCCGCTTCTCGCCCGATGGTAAGCGCATCAGCTGGATCAGCATGGAGCGTGACGGCTACGAAGCTGACCTCAAGCGCCTCTTCGTCCAGGACCTGAAGACGGGACAGAAGACCTTCCTCACTGGTGGCTTTGAGTACGATGTCGATGAGCTCCAGTGGGCTGCCAATAGCCAGAGCCTCTTCTTCCTCTCGACGAAGCACGCCGAAGCCCAGCTCTGGGAGATCGCGCTCAAGGACCGTAAGATCCGCCAGATCACCACGGGTATGCACGACTACACCTCGCTGGATGTGCAGGGCGGTAAGATCCTCGCTGGTCGTCAGAGCTACATCGAGCCCACGGACCTCTACCTCGTAGACGTCAAGACGGGTGCCGCGAAGCAGCTCACGGCAGAGAATAAGTCCACACTCGACGGTCTCGCTCCTATCTCGGTAGAGAAGCGCTGGGTCAAGACGACTGATGGGGGCAACATGCTCGTCTGGGTCGTCCTCCCACCGAACTTCGACAAGACGAAGAAGTACCCTGCGCTGCTCTTCTGTCAGGGTGGCCCACAGAGTCCCGTCAGTCAGTTCTTCTCTTACCGCTGGAATATGCGCCTCATGGCTGAGCAAGGCTATATCGTCATCGCTCCCAATCGCCATGGCGTCCCCAGCTTCGGTAAGGCATGGAACGAGCAGATCAGCGGCGACTACTCGGGGCAGAATATCCAAGACTACCTCACCGCAGTCGATGAGCTGAAGAAGGAGCCTTGGGTCGACAGCGAGCGTCTCGGCTGTGTCGGTGCCAGCTACGGCGGCTACTCCGTCTTCTATCTGGCAGGCGTGCACCAGAAGCGCTTCAAGGCCTTCATCGCCCACGCTGGTATCTTCAATCTTGAGATGCAGTACATGACGACCGAGGAGATGTGGTTCGCCAACTGGGATATGGGTGGTGCTCCCTGGGAGAAGGACAATGCAGTCGCTCAGCGCACCTTCGCCAACTCCCCCCACAAGCTCGTAGGCAACTGGGATACGCCGATACTGGTCATCCACGGCGAGCGCGACTACCGCATCCTCGCAGGCCAAGGTATGGCGGCCTTCAACGCGGCTAAGCTCCGTGGCATCCCTGCCGAGCTCCTCATCTACCCCGATGAGAATCACTGGATCCTCCGCCCGCAGAACGCCCTGCTCTGGCAGCGTACCTTCTTCGGCTGGCTTGATAAGTACCTCAAGTAACCTCTATATGTCCGTGCGAAAGAACTGTTAGTCCCCTCTACAGTCCTTTCGCACGGCTTGCTTTCACCCTATCTCCCTCCCGAGTAGGAAGCTCTTTTACTCACATCATTGACCCACTAACTCTCTTTCTGGTAATGAAGACCGACATCGAAATCGCCCGCTCGATAGCCCTCGAGCCGATCGAAAAGATAGCTGCCAAGGTGGCTATCCCCACCGACCACCTCGAGCACTACGGCAAGTACCTCGCCAAGGTAGACCTCTCCGAGCTCCAAGCTGGTCATAAGCCTGGCAAGCTCATCCTCGTCACCGCCATCACCGCTACGAAGGCTGGTATCGGCAAGACAACGGTCTCTATCGGCCTCGCTCTCGGTATGAACCGCCTCGGGCATAAGGCGGTCGTCGCACTGCGTGAGCCCTCTCTCGGCCCTTGCTTCGGTATGAAGGGCGGTGCTGCCGGTGGTGGCTACGCTCAGGTGCTTCCTATGGAGAAGATCAACCTGCACTTCACCGGTGACTTCCACGCCATCACCTCGGCGCACAACATGATCACCGCACTCCTGGATAACTACATCTACCAGAACCGCAATACGGACAAGGGCCTCAGTGAAGTCCTCTGGAAGCGTGTCCTTGACGTCAACGACCGTGCTCTGCGCTCCATCGTCACGGGCCTCGGTGGTCAGGTCAATGGTATCCCAGCCGAATCGGGCTTCGATATCACGCCTGCTTCGGAGATCATGGCGATCCTCTGTCTGTCGACTTCACTGGAAGACCTGCGTCGCCGTATCGAGAACATCCTCCTCGGCTATACGAAGCAGGGAGAGCCCTTCACCGTGCGTGACCTCGGGGTAGCGGGCGCGATCACCGTCCTTCTCCTTGACGCTATCAAGCCCAATCTGGCGCAGACGACCGAGCATACCCCTGCCTTCATCCACGGCGGTCCCTTTGCGAACATCGCCCACGGCTGCAACTCGATCCTCGCCACCCGCATGGCGCTGGTGCACTCCGACTACACGATCACGGAGGCAGGCTTCGGTGCGGATCTCGGCGCAGAGAAGTTCTACAACATCAAGTGCCGCACGGCAGGCCTCCAGCCTGCACTCACCGTCCTCGTGGCTACCCTCGGCGGGCTGAAGATGCACGGTGGTGTCGATGAGAAGGATCTCAAGACGCAGAATATCGAGGGTGTCCGCCATGGGTTGGCTAACCTCGATCGCCATATCGAGAACCTCAAGAGCTTCGGGCAGACGGTCGTCGTAGCCTTCAACCGCTTCGCTACCGATACAGAGGAGGAGATCGCACTGGTGCGTGAGCACTGCCACGCCGCTGGTGTGGGCTTCGCTGTCAATACCGCCTTCGGCGAAGGTGGTGCTGGTGCTGAAGAGCTGGCTCGCCTCGTCGTCGAGACCATCGAGCAGAAGCCCTCGCAGCCCCTACAGTTCACCTATCCCCTCACCGCCTCCATCGAGGAGAAGGCTACGGCTATCGCTCAGCGCATCTACGGTGCACGCTCCATCCACTTCTCGGCGAAGGCACAGCGCCAGCTCGAGCGTATCGAGCGCCACGGCTGGTCGAAGTTCCCCGTCTGTATCGCCAAGACGCAGTACTCCTTCAGCGACGATCCCACGGCCTATGGTAGCGTGCGTGACTTCGACCTCGAGGTGCGCGACGTCGTCATCAACACGGGTGCTGAGATGATCGTCCTCGTCCTCGGCGCTCTGGTGCGTATGCCCGGTCTGCCCCGTGTCCCCCAAGCAGAAAAGATCGACTTCATCGATGGACACATCGAGGGTCTTAGCTAATAATACCTATATAACTCACTCACTACACTCAAACTCATGAACTACGATGTAGCTATCATCGGTGCTGGCCCCGGCGGTACCGACGCTGCAGAGCATGCAGCAGCCCACGGCCTTCGCGTCGTCATCTTCGAGAAGAATAAGCTCGGTGGTGTCTGTCTCAACGAAGGTTGCGTACCTACGAAGGCACTCCTGCACTCTGCCCATCTCCTCTCCGAAGCCCTTGATGGCAAGAAATATGGTCTTACGATCCCCGAAGCAGCCTTCGACCTCGGTAAGGTGATGGCGCGCAAGACGAAGATCCTCAAGAAGCTCGGTGCGGGTATCCGTATCGGTCTGCAGGGCCATGAGGTCGAGATCGTCACCGAAGAGGCTCGTCTCACGGGTCGCAGTGATGAGGGCTTCACCATCGCTGCAGGCGAGGCGACCTATACGGCGCGCCACGTCATCATCGCTACGGGCTCACGTGCCTTCATCCCACCCATCGATGGGCTGAGCGACGTGCCCTTCTGGACAGCTAAGGAAGCGCTTGAGGTCGAGGAGCTCCCACAGAGCCTCGTCGTCCTCGGTGGCGGGGTCATCGGTATGGAGTTCGTGTCCTTCTTCTCTACGCTCGGCGTGGAGGTGACGGTCGTCGAGATGCTGCCTAAGATCCTCGGGCCTATGGACGAAGAGCTCTCAATGGAACTACAGAAGGCCTTCGAGAAGCGCAAGGTGAAGTTCCACCTCTCCACGAAGGTCACTGCCGTGCGTGAGGGCAAGGTCATCGCTGAGCATGAGGGCGAGACGCTGGAGATCCCCTTCGATAAGCTGCTGGTCAGTGTCGGCCGTCGTGCTGTGACCGATGGTCTGGGACTGGAGACGGTCGGTGTCGAGCTCCAGCGTGGGGCTGTCGTCGTCGATGAGCACCTCCAGACCTCGGTGCCTGGTATCTATGCCGTTGGTGATGTCAACGGTACGTCTATGCTCGCTCACACGGCTGCTCGCGAAGGGCAGGTCGCTGTACACCACATCACCGGCACGGAGGATGTGATGAGCTACCGCGCTATCCCTGGTATCGTGTATACCGATCCCGAGATCGCTGCTGTCGGTCAGACGGAGCAGGAGCTGCGTACGGCTGGTATCGACTACGAGGTGCATCGTGTGCCGATGACGCTCTCTGGTCGCTTCATCATCGAGAACGAGCAGGGCAATGGCTTCTGCAAGCTCCTCACGGACAAGGAGGGTATCATCCTCGGTGCGCACCTCTTCGGCAATGGCTCTTCGGAGATCCTGGTGCCTGCGATCATGGCTGTCGAGCAGCGGATGAAGCTCTCTGAGCTGTCTCGCATCGTCTTCCCGCACCCCACGGTCTGCGAGATCGTCCGCTCAGCTACCCTGCACTAAGGGAAGCTACTCCCCATAATAAGCCCGCCGGCTACCCTCCACGAAGGAGGGTAGCCGGCGGGCCTTTTTATACTGATATGTGCGGGGGGGCTTTGCTTTACACCGCTGTGAGGCGGAGGATCTGCAGGCCGTGGGGAGCGAGGCTCAGGCGAAGGGGAGCCAGCGTGGTGAGGCAGAGGAAGTCCACGGCATCGGTGAGCTGGTCTGCGGCACGGAAGGCCGTGCCCTCGGTGATGCCCGTAGCGGCGAAGAACTCAGCGGGTAGGGGGAGGGCAATGTCAGCCTGCTCGCTGGAGAAGTTCGCCAGCACGAGGTAGAGCCCTTCCTCCGAAGCGCGGGCGAAGGCGAGGACGCGCTCTCTGCCAGAGCCCTCGGCACGCAGGCCGTAGTAGCTCCCTCGGCTGATGATGGGATCGGTGTAGCAGGAAGCGAGGCGCTGGTAGTCGCCGAGTAGGCTGGCCTCTTCGTCTGTCAGCTGGGCGGGGGTGTAGCCACTAGCCTGCAGGCGCTGGAGCTTGTCGAGGCTCCAGTAGTCGAAGATCGTCGTGCGGCCATCACGCCCGCTGAAGCCCTCGCTGTCCATGCCCTGCTCGCCCAGCTCCTGACCGAAGTAGAGGAGTAGGGGATTGCCACCACTTAGGGCTGCGACAGCCGTAGCGAGGAAGCCCTGACGGGGCGAGGCGAAGACGAAGTCCGAGGCGAGGCGCTGCTCGTCGTGGTTCTCCGTGAAGTAGCACATCGCGGGTTGCTCGCCACCGACGGCATCACGCACACCCGTGAAGTCTGCTGCGTCGCGTGTGCCCTTGCCGAGAGCGATGAGGAAGTCATAGACGCCGACCTTGTCGTAGAGGTAGTCGAAGCCTGCTTGCAGGTACTCGCCGTAGCGGTGGGGCTGGTAGATCTCTGCGAGGAAGAGCGTCTCGGGGTACTGCTCACGCACCGAGGGGATCGCCCAAGCCCAGAAGGCGGGTGGGACAAGCTCGGTCATATCGCAGCGGAAGCCGTCAACACCACGTGCGGCCCAGTAGCAGAGGATGTCACGCATCTTCACCCACGTATCGGGGATGGGGTCGGCATGTAGGCCACTTCCCCCGCAGTAGTCCACCCCGTAGTTGAGCTTCACCGTCTCGTACCAGTCCGTGATGCTGGGGTAGGGGCTGAAGCAGTCGTTCCCCGTAGCGCGTGCTGGGCACTCGGTGTATGGGGATGACTCTGTGGATAAGGGTAGGATAAGCGAGGTGTCGGGGAGGTAGTAGAAGTTGTTGCGCGGAGAGAACGCCAGCTGTACATCGTCCGTAGCACCGAGGTCTGCGACGCCCTCAGGGCATGCATCGGAGTGATAGGTGCGGGCGACGTGGTTGGGGATAAAGTCCATCAAGACCTGCAGCCCGGCCTGATGGGTACGCTTGATGAGGGCATCCAGCTCTGCCTGTCGCGTGTGTGGATCTTCGGCGAGGTCGGGGTCGACGTCGTAGTAGTCCTTGACGGCATAGGGCGAGCCTGCCTGCCCCTTCACCGTGTCGGGGTGGTCGGGATGGATGCCTTGGGTGCTGTAGTCGGTCTTCGTAGCGTGCTCCAGCAGGCCGATATACCAGACGTGAGTTGCTCCGAGACTGCGGATATAGGCGAGGGCTTCGGGTGTGAAGTCACGGAGCTTCCCCGAGCCATTCGCGGAGAGTGTGCCATGGGGCTGGCGGGTCGTATTCTTATTCCCCCAGAGTCGAGTGAGGGCGGAGTAGATGACGATCTTCTGCTGCATAGGTATGGGTAGGTGGCGGGGCTAAGGCTTCTTTGCGTCCTTCTTCTTTTTGACCAGTGGTGCGAGCTCGGACTTGGCCAGCTCGTAGCCTATCTTCATCAGCTGCTCGGAAGCGCTGACCTCGAACATCCCGAACTTCATTACCTCGCTCGTCTCAAGGAGGTAGTCGCAGGCCGCACAGTCAGGGGTGGTATTCTGGCGGAAGATTAGTTCCCATGCACGGTTAGCGATGTCCTTTATATTCATGGGGATTTCTGCGCTCTGCACGGGGCCGAGGTTCATACCGATGACCTCCTCGCAGTCCTCGCGGATGGCCGTGACGGGGAAGTTGCGGAAGAGCCCACCGTCGACGTAGGTGTGACCGTCGATTTCTACAGGACAGAAGAGGATGGGGATGCTTGATGAAGCCAGGATAATCTTAGCCAAGGGGCCCTCAGTAAAGACGTGTGGTTCTCCTCGGTTTAGGTCGGTGGCCACGATACGCATGGGGGTCGGTAGGTCCTCCAGTTTGCGGTGGCGGAGGTTCTTCTTCAGGAGATTGAGGAATTTCGTCGTGCTGAAGATCCCTCCTCCCTTGGTGGTGAAGCTGGTCATCTGCATGAAGCCCGTCTTCGAGAGGAGCTCGTGGATCTCCTCAGGGGCATAGCCCGATGCGTAGAAGGCGCCCATGATGGAGCCTGCGCTGGTGCCAGCGATGATCTCGGGGCGCAGATCTACCTCATCGAGGTACTTTAAAATGCCGAGGTGGGCAAAGCCCTTGATGCTGCCGCCACTGAGGGCGAGCCCGAGCTGGTAGGGGCGGGTGGTGCGGTTGTCTGCCATTGGCTGAGTCATTTATTAGCACAAAGATACGCTATGCCCCGCATACCTTTCCCCTCCCATTTCCCGTGCAGTAGCTTCTGTATCTATAGGGGAGGGGTGGTGTGAAGCTATATTGGTCGGTGGGTGGACCTATATAGGTCGTCGAGTGAAGCTATATAGGTCGCTGAATGAACCTATATAGGTCAGCCCGCAGACCAATATAGGTCGCGAAAGCAACCAGTACTGGTCAGAGCGGCGAGCAGTACTGGTCACCCATAGTAAGTAGTACTGGTCACGAAAGCAACCAGTACTGGTCAGAACGGCGACCAGTACTGGTCAAATTTCGTTGGCTGTGAGGTGTGTAGGGTGACGACCTCGGGAGGTGCTGTGATAGAGGTGCTTGAGAGGGATGGAGAAGGTGATGTGAGCGGGGCGAAAAATGGGGGTGGGTGGTCGGTAAATCGCCTTCTCGGGCGCGCGCGAGCATCTAAAAGGCCTTTATCTACGGGGAAAAAGGAAAAGTGGGGGCTATTATGAAGAAATTTTAAGATCTTTGTAGCGCAAATCCATAGGTTCTATTATACCCAAACAAGCAATAATGATTAAGAGTGCACTCCAGCAGGCTCGTAGTAAGTACAGCCCCAAGCTCCCTAAGGCACTGGAAGGTGGCGTGAAGACCGTCTTCGGTGCAGCTACGCAGAGCGTCAGCGATCAGGAAGCTATCGCCAAGCTTTTCCCTAACACATACGGTCTCCCCAAGCTCACTTTCGAAGCTTCGAGCGAGGCTACCTCTGGCACGCCCATCAATGGTGGTGTCATCCTCTCTGGCGGTCAGGCTCCTGGTGGACACAACGTCATCGCAGGCCTCTTCGACGGTCTGAAGAAGATCCATCCCGACAGCCGTCTCTATGGCTTCCTCATGGGTCCTGACGGTCTCGTACAGCACAACTACATCGAGCTGACGGCCGACATCATCGACGAGTACCGCAATACCGGCGGCTTCGACATCATCGGCTCTGGCCGTACGAAGCTCGAGGAAACGGCTCAGTTCGACAAGGGTCTCGAGATCCTCAAGAAGCTCGACATCCGTGCGCTCGTGATCATCGGTGGTGACGACTCCAACACCAACGCTGCAGTCCTCGCAGAATACTACAAGAGCATCGGCGCTCCCGTCCAGGTCATTGGCTGCCCCAAGACCATCGACGGTGACCTGAAGAACGAGCAGATCGAGACCTCCTTCGGCTTCGACACCGCTACGAAGGTCTACGCTGAAGTCATCGGTAACATCCAGCGCGACTGTAACTCTGCCCGCAAGTACTGGCACTTCATCAAGCTCATGGGCCGCTCTGCTTCGCACATCGCCCTCGAGTGCGCCCTGCAGGTACAGCCCAACGTCGCTATCATCAGCGAAGAAGTAGAGGCTAAGAACCAAACCCTCGACGACGTAGTCACCTACATCGCTGAGGTCGTAGCCGCTCGTGCTGCTAAGGGTGAGAACTTCGGTACGGTACTGATCCCCGAAGGTCTTATCGAATTCATCCCTGCCTTCAAGGCGCTCATCGCTGAGCTCAACGACTACCTCGCACACCACGAGGCAGAGTTCCGCGCTGTCCCTGCTGACGAGCAGCGTGCCTATGTCGCTGAGCACCTCAGCGCTGCTAACTCAGCTCTCTACGCCAGCCTGCCCGCTACGGTAGCTCGCCAGCTGACGCTCGACCGTGACCCACACGGCAACGTCCAGGTGTCGCTCATCGAGACGGAAAAGCTCCTGGCTGAGATGGTCGCTACCAAGCTCGCTGCTTGGAAGGAAGAAGGTCGCTTCACGGGTAAGTTCTCTCCCCTCACGCACTTCTTCGGCTACGAAGGCCGCTGCGCTATGCCCTCGAACTTCGATGCTGACTACTGCTACGCCCTCGGTCGTACGGCTGCTTGCCTCATCGCCTCAGGTGTGACGGGCTACATGAGCTCTGTACAGAACCTCACGGCTCCCGCTACTGAGTGGATCGCTGGTGGTATCCCCACGACTATGATGATGAACATGGAGCGTCGTCACGGCGAAATGAAGCCTGTGATCCAGAAGGCTCTCGTAGACCTTCAGGGCAAGCCCTTCGCTTACTTCGTAGCTAATCGCGCTGAGTGGGCTAAGGATACGTGCTTCATCTACCCTGGGCCCATCCAGTTCTACGGTGATCCCGAACTCTGCGACCAGCCCTCACGTACGCTCTCTCTCGAGCAGGCTAAGTAAGCCCTGAGGCGCACACCTCTATACAAGGCGTGCCCGCACCTGACCCTATGAGGTCGGTGCGGGCACGCTCGCGTATGGTGGGCTCTCGCCCTGATCTTTGTAGATGTGGATAATAGCTGTAACTTTATGTCCGTTACACAATATCTATCCACCCGCAATCAGCTAAAAGGCCTATGCAAGAAAAAAGCTTATTTGCGTACTTCAAGGAGTGTATTACCAGTAAGTATGTCAAGTTCGAGGGGCGTGCGCGCCGTCGCGAATATTGGGGCTTCGTGCTCTTTAATATCATAGTCTTGCTCTCCGTGCTCATCGTAGGGAGCTTGATTGGCAATCTCCTTGGGGACGACTTCCGCTTTATGGGGATTGTCCCTGCTTATCTACTAAGTCTCGCCTTCTTCATCCCTCAGCTCGCCGTGAGCGCACGCCGTCTGCACGATATCGGTAAGGGCACTGCGTATCTCCTGCTCTATCTGGTGCCCTTTGGCTTCCTGGTCTTGTTTGTCTTCTATCTGATGGATAGCGAGCCCGGAGAAAATGCCTACGGCCCCAACCCTAAGGAGATCTTCTAAGGAGGTATATCCCCAGTGGGGGAATGCCTGTATAAACGGGAGCGAGGCGGTGATCATCTGATGATCGCCGCCTCGCTCTTATACTTCGTCATACCTCCTCAATGAATTTTTGTGACGGTAAGTAATATATGCACCTTCACGCACGTTATAATTGTGATATATCAATCCACAAATAACAAAAACTCATGCAAGAAAAAGGTTTCGTCGAGTATGTCAAGGAGTGCCTCACTCTGAAGTACAAGGATTTTAGTGGCCGTGCACGCCGCCGTGAATTTTGGTTCTTCTGGCTCTGTTGCATCCTTACTAATTGTGTAGCCTCCGTCATAGATCATGCCATCGGTCTGCACAGCATCCTTTCAACCATTGTGGCCCTTGCCCTCTTCATCCCGATACTTGCAGCTGGTGTACGCCGCCTTCAAGACATTGGAAAGCCCTGGCAGTACATCCTTTGCGTCTTCATACCCTTCGGTATTTTCTACCTGATCTATCTCTGGGCGCAGGACAGCCAGCCCGGTGACAACGCCTATGGCCCCAATCCTAAGGGTCTCTAAGTAGGACACAGATCTCTCCACGAACATACACACAAAACGAAAGCGAGGCCGCGATCATCTGATGATCGCGGCCTCGCCTATTTATTGAGTTCCCTCGCGGAAGCGGGGACTATCGAAGCATCTGACGGTAGTGCTTATCGATCTCCTTGCGGGCTTCGTCCGTAGGCTCGAAGGCGGGGGCGGACATCGTCTCGAGGACGGAGGCATCGGTCTTCTCGTTGAGCTTCGGGATGAAGACGTTGACGTTCACCAGCAGGTCACCCTTGCCGTAGCCATTGACGGAGGGGAGGCCCTTGCCACGCAGACGGAGGACCTTGCCTGGCTGCGTGCCTGCGGCGATGTTCACACGTGCCTTCCCGCCGATCGTAGGTACCTCGACGGAGCCACCTTGGGCGGCCGTAGGTACAGAGATGAGGAGGTTGTAGATGAGGTCATTGCCGTTGCGGATGAGGTTGGGATCCTCTTCTTCCTGGATGACGACCTGCAGGTCACCGGGGATGCCACCGCGGGGAGCTGCGTTCCCCTTGCCTTGGACGGAGAACTGCATGCCTTCGGCCACCCCTGCAGGGATGCGGAAGGATACGACCTCTTCGCCGATCTGCGTGCCCTTCCCCTTACAGAAGCTACAGGGCTTGGTGATGACCTCGCCCGTACCCTCACAGGTGGGGCAGACGGACTGCGTCTGCATCATGCCGAAGATACTGCGCTGAGCGGAGATGACGACACCCGAGCCGTGACACGTGTCGCACTGCTTCTTGCCGTCCTTCTCCGTGGTACCGTCTCCGTGACAGTGGGAGCAGGCGACTTGCTTCTTCACCTTGAGCTTCTTCTCTACGCCCTTGTCGATCTCCTCGAGGGTGAGGCGGACGCGAGCGCGAAGGTCGGAGCCGCGCAGGACCTGACGGCCACCGCCGCCACCTCCACCGAAGCCACCGAAGTCAAAGCCACCGAAGCCACCACCTCCGAAGAGGTCGCCGAAGCGGCTGAAGATATCTTCCATCGACATGCCTCCGCCGAAGCCACCGCCACCGCTGGCAGCGCTGCTACCGACGCCAGCATGACCGAACTGGTCGTAGCGCTGGCGCTTCTCTGGATCGCTCAGTACGTCATAGGCCTCAGCAAGCTCCTTGAACTTCTCTTCGGCCTCCTTGTCCCCAGGATTCTTGTCGGGGTGATATTTGATGGCGAGCTTGCGGTAGGCCTTCTTCAGCTCTTCGGCCGAAGCGCCCTTAGCTACGCCAAGGATTTCATAGTAATCTCTCTTTTCTGCCATAGATAGTTTCTCCTTTCCTTACTGACCTACGACCACAGAGGAGTGGCGTAGTACCTTGTCGTGGAGCTTGTAGCCCTTCTTGACGCAGTCGATGATCTTACCCTTGAGGCTCTCCTCGGGGGCGGGGAAGGTAGCGATGGCTTCGTGGAGCTCTTCGTCGAAGCTCTCGCCCTCGGTGGGGATAGCTGTGACGCCCTGACGGCTGAGGTAGTCCACGAACTTTGAGTAGATCAGGTGCATACCTTCCTTGAGGGCATCGAGGTCGGTGGCCTTGTCGAGGTTCTGCAGGGCGATGTCGAGGTCATCGACGACGGGCAAGAGGTCGGTGAGGGCCTTCTCGCCACCGCTACGGATGAGCTCGCTCTTCTCCTTGAGGGTGCGCTTGCGGTAGTTGTCGTACTCGGCGACCAGACGCAGGTGCGCATCCTTGAGCTTGTCGAGCTCGGCCTGAAGCTTGGCTTCGGGCGAAAGTTCCTCGGCTGGGCTCTCGGTCAATTCTTCCTCTTGAGGCTGAGTCTGCTCGTTTGTCTGACAATCTGTCTGCTCTTCTGCGGCTGTCTGCTCGTCGCGCTCCAGCTCTTGATCTTTGATTTCTTCGCTCATATTATTTATTGTTATTTGCTATATATTAGTGGCTTACACCACGTGTAAGGGCGGTGTAGGCGCTATCATTGTCCTCCCGCTGGTGCTATGCCCTTCGGAAGCTATTTACCTACGTGCAAATATGATACCAATCTCTTGGCAGGCGGGGGAGCCCATTCTATGCGGGCTAAGGAAGCCCCTCTCCCAAGCACTGACCGAAGGGAAATAAAGAGCTCGCCCGTGGACTCCACTCAAGGAATCCACGGGCGAGCATCGTCTATCCTCGCTTCGGGAGCAGGAGCAACTAGGAAGAGATTACTCTATGCAAGCTTCTTTCTCCCTAGCTCTTGAGGAATAGGATTATTTCTTAGGCTCGCTATCCCAATTACCAATGAGTAAATCGATGAAAGCATGAAGCTCTTTTGCTTGTGCCTCATTGATTAAATCATGTAGCGAATCAGAGTAATTCTTCCCGATCCAAATAATATCTGTTTTGGCGTACTTTTTTAAAACCTTTTTCGTGTCGCCTTTAGTTCTTGTTGCCGTAATATAAATATCGCAACTCTTCTCATCGAAGAATTTTATATTCTCGTTAAGCTGCCACTCATCATCTCCATAGGTTGCTATGGCTATTCTCTTCCCCCCATAAGTGAGACGAAGCCGCCGATCCACCTCTTTTCTAGTCCCACCAAGGAGTCCTATCAAGAGATTGAGTGTTGTGGTCTTACCCTTCCGTCCAGGCCCATAGAGTGCGATGACCACTTTCTTTTCTCTTTCCATGTCGAATCGTATTATTAGTGAGTAATGAATCAGTCGGGGAGGATGAGGCGCTCAAAGCCGGGGGACATCACCGTGCGGAAGCCCGTCTTCTCGTCGCCGAGGATGAGCATGTATTCGACCCCGGGGAAGTTCTGTATCAGTGCGGGGACGTCGGCTGCCGTGCGGGTCATGCAGGCGGTCGCCAGCCCGTCAGCGAGCATACACGTGGGGGCGATGATCGTGGCACTCAGCACATCCGTCTGGATGGGATAGCCCGTGTGTGGGTCGATGGTGTGGGCGATCTTCTTGCCATTCACGACCTTGAAGTTGCGATAGTTGCCCGAGGTCGCCAGCCCGCCAGCGGTACGGGGGAGCTGTACGCGCACCTGGAAGTCATTGATGACGCCCGCAGGGTCTGCGATGGGCTTGTCGACACCGATGACCCAGTTCTCACCTCGAGAGTTGGTGCCCTCGAAGGCGATCTCCCCGCCGAGCTCGACGAGGTAGCTTGTCACACCACGGCGCTTGAGCATGCGTGCCACGAGGTCGGAGCAGTAGCCCTTGGAGATGGAGGAGAAGTCCATCTTCATGCGGGGATCCTCCTTGATCATACGCATGCCGTCGAGGTGGACCTTGTCGAAGCCCACGAAGGCGCGGACGCTGTCGATAGCTTTGGGGGTGACGCTGTCGGTCTTCTTCTTCTCGAAGCCGAAGCCCCAGAGGTTGATGAGTGGGGCGCAGGTCACGTCATAGCTCCCACCCGTGTGGCGCGAGATGACGACGGACTGCAGGAAGACCTCGCGCAGCATCGAGTCCATGAGCTGCGACTCATTGCGGTTGATCGCTGAGATGAGGCTCGTGGAGTCGAAGGGATTGAGCGAGTGGCTGAAGGCATGGAAGGTCGAGTCGACGGCCTCCGAATAGTCCTTCTGGGCATTGTACTGGATGGAGAAGGTCGTCGTGAAGACCTCCCCCGTGAGCTTGGTGTAGTCGCCTTCGCTACCGCTCCCAGACTTCTGGCACGAGCCGAAGCCGAGGAGAAGGGCAGCAGCCAGCACTACGTGGCGTAGGTGGTGCATAGCGTGTGTGTATGTGGAGTTAGATTTCTTCGTCGATCTTGTAGTCGTTGCGATCCTGCGACTGACGTGCCAGCAGCTCTGCGACAAAGCCCGAGAGGAAGAGCTGCGTCCCGATGACCATCGCCGTGAGTGCGATGAAGAAGTAGGGGCGGTCCGTGACGAGCGGTGCAGGCGTGCCCGTCCAGATGTGGAAGAGCTTACTGCACAGGACGACGGCCAGCGCGAGGAAGCCGATGATGAACATCAGGCTCCCGCCGAGCCCGAAGAAGTGCATGGGCTTGCGGCCGAAGGTCGAGGTGAACCACAGCGTGATGAGGTCGAGGTAGCCGTTGACAAAGCGGTTGAGGCCGAACTTACTCGTGCCGTACTTACGTGCCTGATGCTGTACGACCTTCTCGCCGATGCGTGAGAAGCCCGCCACCTTCGCCATGTAGGGGATGTAGCGGTGCATGTCGTTGTAGATCTCGATGCTCTTGACGACCTCGGAGCGATAGGCCTTGAGCCCGCAGTTGAAGTCGTGCAGGTTGTCGATGCCCGAGAGCTTACGCGCCGTAGCGTTGAAGAGCTTGGAGGGGAGGTTCTTGCTGAGTACGGGGTCGTAGCGCTTCTGCTTCCAGCCACTGACCAGATCGTAGCCCTCCTCCTTGACCATGTGGTAGAGGCCAGGGATCTCGTCGGGGCTATCCTGCAGGTCAGCGTCCATCGTGATGACCACGTCGCCTTGGGTACGGGCGAAGCCGCACTGCAGGCCGGGGGACTTCCCATAGTTGCGGCGGAACTTCACGCCACGCACATGGGGGTTCTTCTCGCGAAGCTCTTGGATGATGCGCCAGGAGTCGTCCGTGCTACCATCGTTGATGAAGATGATCTCGTAGGAGAAGCCATGCTCCTCCATCACGCGTCGGATCCATGCCTCAAGCTCGGGCAGGGATTCGGCTTCGTTATATAGGGGTATTACGACAGAGATGTCCATGTATCTATCTTATTTGCGACGTAGGATGAGCCCCGTGATGAGGCCCCAGATCCCGCCTAGGATGATCGTCAGGCAATAGTCCGTCCAGAGCCACTGCCAGAGGGTGATACCCTGCATCTGCAGGATCATCTCACGCATCTGAGCGGTCGCCCCTGGCATCGTGCGCAGGGCTTCTTCCCAAGCCGCCAGGAGCGCAGGCATCGCATAGCGAAAGTAGAAGTACTGGGGGATGAAGGCCAAGATACCGCCGAAGACGTGTAGGAGGACGACGTAGCTGAAGCCTTGACCAGCCTTGAAGGGCCCCGTAGGGTAGAAGTAATCTCGATAAGCTCGGGCACCACGATAGGCCACGATGGGTACGATGATGACCCCGAAGAAGTAGAGAATCTGCAGGAGGGGTACCTGTAAGCTCAGTATACGGGCGGTGTACATCACGACGAGGATGAGCCCGAAGGTCAGGCCGGCACGTGCCGCCGATGGGATGAGGGGGGAGGGATGAGGTGTTGTCGACATCAGTTATCTATTCTTGGGCGCAAAGGTACGACTATTCTCGTGGTTATCCAGACTTTAGCCTATGCTGTTTCTGTAGTAAGGTCTTGGTTCTCCGACTGAATACACTCTGCCCCGCAAAAGTTTTGAGGTTTTGCGGGGCAGAGTGTATTTGTGTTTGAAGATTCCCTAAGCATAGGCCTGAATTATTCCCAGACTAGAGGTTGTGGACTGGAGAATCGGAAGAGTTTGTTCCCTTCATTAAATAGAGTGACCTCAATCTTTATCTCCTTGGCTTGCTTGGCTTTGGCTATGAAGTCCTTCGTGTTGTTGAGGAAAATGTAGTCGCTGCTTCCATCAGATGAGTTGGAGAAGGAGTACTTGCTTGCGGGAAGATCATCGAATCGCACTGTGATATAATTATCTCCAGTGATTTGATTCCCCATGAACTGTCCGCTGGAGATATGTAGGTAGACATCATTATTTCCCTTGGCATTCTTGCGGATGGTGTAGGTGAGGGAGCACTCTCCGTAGGGGAATTCAAGCTCGAATGTATTGTCACTCGTGATACTTGCAAACTTGATTTTTGCATCTGTCATCTCATCCGTTTGCTCGGAGTAGGTGTAGTTGCTCTTTTCTTCTTGAGCAGGGGAGGTGCTTGGGGAGGTGGTCGTGGTTGTTGTGCTGTCAGCTGGAGAACTTCCTTCGCTCTTGCCATTGCAATAGCTGACGATGAGGCTGAGAAGGATAATACCGACTAATACATAGAGTACTTTTTTTAGCATAGGTCTGTAAGTGTTTAGAGTTGGAGAAGAGCTTTTGATGGGATCTTATGCAGAGGGTCTCTTTATCACAAAGATAAAGATACTTACACAATAACTATATGGGAACTTTGTTACGTGTGTATGTGAGCTGTTGTAGGGGTAACCTACTTATTGCTGTTGTTAGGTTTGTAGGTCTCTATATTATAGTGACTTACTTGGGATGTAGGGCAAACTTATATAGCTCTCCTATTCCGACCTATATAGGTCAGCGGGTGAACCACTATTGGTCCGCATACGAACCTATATTGGTCGCGACGTGGACCTATATAGGTCGACTCAGTGACCAATATAGGTCGTCACGCCTCCAGAATCAGAGGAGGAGCAGTGATGTGCGCAAGGAGCGGGGCGCAGGGCAGTCTGGTGAATGGCGTATATTTGTATAGATACACACTGAATACATGAATCCATCAGCATGAAGCGACTATTCACCCTCGCTCTTAGCCTCGTCGCCGTCCTCGGTGTGCAGGCGCAAGAGCTTCTCGTCGGCACGTACAATGTCCGCTACCAAAATGAATCCGATGCCAAGCAGGGCAATGGCTGGAGCCAGCGCTGCCCCGTCATCTGCGAAATCCTCTCCTACGAAAGCCCCGATATCTTCGGCACACAGGAGGCGAAGGTCGGGCAGATCCATGACCTTCTGAAAGGGCTCCCCGAATACGACTACATCGGTGTCGCCCGTGATGATGGGCGTGAGGAAGGCGAGTACTCCGCCATCTTCTACCACAAGGGGCGCTTGAAGAAGATCCGCTCGGGGAACTTCTGGCTCAGCGAGACACCTGACCGCCCCGCCCTCGGATGGGATGCTGCCTGCATCCGTATCTGTACGTGGGGCGAGTTTGAAGACCTGCGTACCCATCAGCGTCTGTACTTCTTCAATCTCCACCTCGACCACGTCGGGCGTCGGGCGCGTATGGAGTCCGCTCGCCTCGTCATGAGCCGTATCCGCAGTCTCGTGCCCGCGGGTGCCTCTCACATCCTCACGGGTGACTTCAATGTCGATCAGACCGATGAGGTCTATGGCCTACTGACCTCGACAGCCCTCCTTCGCGATTCGTATGCTATCGCCGAGCGAAAGTTGGCACCCAACGGGACGTTCAATGCCTTCGACACCGAGCTGAAGACGCCGAGCCGTATCGACCATATCTTCGTCTCACCTGACTACCGTGTCTTGCGCTATGCCGTGCGTACCGATAGCTACTGGACGGAGCGTGAGGACGCTACCGAAGAGGGGAGCAGCCAAGCCCCAGCCGAGGTGCGCCTGAAGAAGCACGTACGTCGTGCTCCCTCCGATCACTATCCCGTCTTTGCTCGCCTGAGCTATGATAGGGATGCCGAGTGCGGCACTCCCCATATCTCCCGCAAGCGCACTGCGCCTCAGAAGCAATAGGCCTAAGCGCCCAGCGATATAAAGAAGACGCCCCGCCTTCCACAGTGGAAGACGGGGCGTCCGTTGTTTTGCACCTACCTCACGGGTAGGCTATGCGAAGCGTCTCTTAGGAGAGCTTTTCCTTGAGGGCAGCCAGTGCATCAAGGTCACCGAGGGTAGCCTTCTCCGTAGCAGCGTTGGTAGCAGCGACGGCAGCAGAAGCATCCTGGTGGCGAGCCTGACGCTCAGCGCGCTCTGCACGCTCGCTTGCACGAGCTTCAGCCTTAGCTTCGTCTTCGAAGGTGCGGCTGTGAGAGACGATGATGCGGCGAGAATCCTTGTTGAATTCGATGACCTTGAAGGGGAGCGTTTCGCCCTTGACAGCCTGCGTACCATCGGCCTTGACCAGGTGCTTAGGCGTAGCGAATGCTTCGATACCTTCGGGGAGAGAGATGACAGCACCCTTCTCTACGAATTCGCGGATCGTACCTTCGTGGATCGTACCTACGCGGTAGTCAGCTTCGAAGGCGTTCCAGGGGTTCTCTTCAAGCTGCTTGTGGCCGAGAGAGAGACGACGGTTTTCCTTGTCGATTTCGAGGACGACGATCTCCAGAGGAGCACCGACTTCCGTGAACTCGTTGGGGTGCTTGATCTTCTTCGTCCAAGAGAGGTCGGAGATGTGTACAAGACCATCGATACCTTCTTCGATCTCTACGAAGACACCGAAGTTGGTGAAGTTGCGGACCT
>ERZ773009.73-NODE-73-length-71330-cov-6.374760_pt1 | contig 71330 bp, 64 predicted proteins | sample MGYA00580663_ERZ773009 | MGnify/ENA primary metagenome ERZ773009 (study PRJEB29015, sample SAMEA2737969) | human oral metagenome | biome: human oral; feature: human-associated habitat; material: dental | place: China | collected 2026 ... | reverse complement strand
CCTCTCCCCTAGCCGGGAAAACAGGTTCTGCGCGAGTGGCGCCGCCGCTAGGTTGGCGTTTTCACTGAGGTGTCAACCCACGCAAACCCCCGAAGAGCCTGTTTTACCGACAGATTTCGCTCTATTTTACTGATTGACGGGGCTCTATTTTGCTGGTTGACGGGGCTCTGTTTTGCTGGTTCAATAATTCTCGGCAGGCATATATGCTCTGAGACAACAAGCTGCATCAGATGGGAGGTCGGCCTATGGACCAGGGAAGTCTCAAGCCGGATGGATATCTGCCAAGAATTGCCGACACAGGTGTGTCACGCCTGCTGGATGAGTTTGGTGCTGTCGAGATCGTCGGACCGATGTGGTGTGGCAAAACCTGGACCTCCCTCTCGTTCGCCTCGAGCGTGACCAGGATAGGCCGCGAGGCCGAGCGCTCGCTTGCCCGAGCGGACCCTACGACAGCACTTGTGGGGGAGCAACCGCACGCAATCGATGAGTGGCAAGATGTTCCGTCAATCTGGGATGAGGTTCGCTATCGAATTGACGAGACGGGCAACAGGAGCGGGCAGTTCATCCTAACTGGTTCCTCCAAGCCCAATAAGGACAGATTACAGCACAGTGGGGCGGGACGTATAGCCACGTACCGGATGAGCACGATGACCCTTGTCGAGACCGGTGAGTCGAGCGGGGCGATCTCCCTCGCAGGCCTCTTCGGCGGGCGCTTTGATCCACAACTCGCGCACCAGCGGCTCGAGCCATATGCGCGCATGATCTGCAGGGGTGGGTGGCCAGCCCTCCGGTCTAGGGCGACGGGGACTGGCGACTACGTGTCGAGCTATCTGGATGCCCTGTTTGCTGCTAGCATCGCTCGACGAGGCCTTGACGGTAGGGTGGCGCGCCGCGTCGCCCAATCGCTCGCGAGAAACTCAGGCAAGGCGGTCAAGTTCTCGACCGTTGCCGCAGATGCGGGGATATCCGGCGCGAGTCCCAAGGCGAGTGCTTCCGTGGCGTCATCCTACGTCTCGGAACTTGTACGGCTTTACGTCGTCGATGAGGTTGGCGGGTGGGATGCCCCGATACGCTCAAGATCGCGGTTGAGGACGAAGCCAAAGAGGTACTTCGCCGACTCGTCGCTTGCGGTGTCGCTGCTCGGCATCACGCAGGAAAGACTCATGTCCGACGGGCAGCTGTTTGGCCTGCTCTTTGAGTCGCTTGCCATGCATGACCTGCGGGTCTACGCGTCCGCGCTACCCGGAGCACCCGCCGATTCGCTCCACTACTACCGCGACTCCGACGGCCTCGAGGTCGACGCTATCATCGAGCTGACGGACGGCCGCTGGGCGGGCATCGAGGTGAAGCTTGGGGAGGACAAGCTTGGGGAGGCTATCACCAGCCTGGATCGCCTCCGTCGCAAGGTGGCGAGAAATCCCATGGCGAGAAACCCAGCGCCGGCGTTCATGGCGGTGCTCGTGGGAGCCGGTGAGCTGGCGCGCTATGACAAGGACGCGGACGTCTACGTCATGCCGCTCACATGCTTAGGCCCCTGACAGAGCGGCGTCCAGTAGGGTGCCTGCGGGTACCACGAACCCGACGCCTAGGGGCATATCCCAGAAAGGCCCCTTTGCCGAAGTGCTTTGGGGGCAATGCATGTCCGGCGTGGGCCCGTGCGCGCGAGGTTTAGTGGCAGTGGCGGTTGAGGTCGGCGGCGATGTTGCCCCAAGAGCCGCAGTGCTTGGCGGCGCCGTGCGCGGCGAGCTCGGCATGGTGGTGCGCGGCGCGCGAGGCCCGAGGGCTTCCTGGCGCGCCTCGGGGGGTCCTTGTTTGGCCCAAGATTCCCACCGCAGTCACACGTTCCGGAGTGGAGAAGACAGGTGGCGCAGACATATCAGGCTGGCGAGGAAGTTGTTAGCTGAGGAACTGGGCTGGTGCGGTCCGAGCCTCACGTGGGCGGCTTTAAAGCGACGGATGAGCTTTGACCCACTCACGTGCTTTTCTGTCTATAGTATCACGTCTGGTTCTTACCCTTAAGTATCTTGACTTTGTTGTTTTAAATAGTAGAATCAGAAAAAATCTCTAAATACAGAGTTAAAATGGTTAGATCCTAGGTCTTGAAAGGCTAAAGGAGACGCAAAGATGCTCTGCCAGTTCACGTTCAGCAACTATCGGTCATTTCGGGACGAGATGACGTTTAGCATGCAGGCCACGCAGATGAAGGAGTTCTCGGACTCCCTCATTCCCGGCGGGGACTCGCAGAGGCTCCTGCCCGTCGCAGCGGTCTACGGCCCGAACGCCGGCGGGAAGACCAACTTGTACAGGGCCCTCGAGTACGTCTGCGGTGCCGTGGCGATGCCGATTACTGCGCTCACGCATGGCGGGGACCATGGCAATAGGATGATCGGTCTGAGACGGTGTAATCCGTTCGCGTTCGATGCGGAGACCTTGGAGGCCCCCTCTGATTTCGAGCTGTACTTTAGGACGAACGGTTATGAGTACCGCTACGAACTCGAGGTCGCCAGCGATCAGGAGATAACCTACGAGGCACTTAACCGTCGCAAGGTAGGAGGGTCGCGGTCCGCGATGCTGTTCACCCGGGAGGGTGGCGAGGTTGCCTTGGGCCCAATGCTGAAGCGCGGCGGGGTCTCCACGAACTTCAATGTCGCTATACCCTATCTCTCGTTCCTTGGTATGAACAGCGATCTCGACGCCGTGCAGGATGCGGTATCCTGGTTCGTAGGGTCGACGTTTCTGAACTACAACAGCGGATATCTGGAGTTCATGCTCGAGCAGATGCTCGACGAGGAGGACTCCGATTCGATCACGGGTCTCCTGCGGTCAGTCGACATAAGGATCGACGGCTTTCGGACGGAGGCTAATGACGCCGAACGGGGAAACCAGCGAGTCTTCGTGAGGCACAAGGTGAATGACGGAACATACGAGCTGTGGCTCTCGGAGGAGTCGGCCGGCACACAGAAGATGCTCGGACTTGCAAAATTCCTGCTTAGGGCGCTTGCGCGCGGGACCTTCATCGCCGTTGACGAGCTGGACGCGAAGCTGCACCCGAAGCTCCTGCGGTTCGTGACACTGCTCTTCAAGAATCCGGAGATAAACCGTAACGGCGCCCAGCTCTTTTTCACGTCGCAGGATGTCTCGACGATGAGGAACGACGTCTTCCGCCGAGACGAGATCTGGTTCGCTGCAAAAGACGAGGATGAGTCGAGCCAGCTTTGGTCGCTCGCGGACATCCACGAGAGCAACGGCAACCTCGTGAGCAAGAACGCCGCGTTCGACCGGCAGTACCTTGCGGGGCGCTATGGCGCCGACCCGTATCTGTCGAGGATGGAAGAGTGGGTGCTTGCCCATGAGTAGAAAGCCCGTCAAGAGGGGCGACCGTAACAAGGCATGGAGGAGCTCAGTGAGGCAGGGCTCCCCGCGATATCGCACCGTCCAGATGACCAGGCACCTCGTGGTCACCGAGGGCACGGAGACGGAGCCAAGGTACTTCAACGGAATGAGGCTCCTGCTTGGAGAAGCCAATGGCAGGAAAGTCAATGTGGTGGTGCGCAGCACCGGCAAGCACACGATGGGCCTGCTCGAGTACGCGAAGGAAGCCTGCCGCAGGTCGCCCGATGTATACGATCATGTGTGGCTTGTATATGACAAGGACGACTTCTCCGACGAGGAGTTCGACAGAGTCGAGGCGCTCTGCCAGCAGACCATAGAGCTCGCCACGTACCATGCCCTGTGGTCGAACCCCTGCTTCGAGATATGGCTGCTCGAGCATCTGCGGTACACGACGGCGCCGATGGACAGCGCATCGTGCTGCAAGGCGCTATCCGATGCGCTCAAGAGGGAATTCGGAATACTGTATAGGAAAAACATGGACGGGATGTCTGAGCTTCTATTTGCTAAGCTGGAAGTGGCCCGCGCAAACGCATTGAGGCTCCGTAGGTATCATGCCGATATCGGCAATGACACTCCTTCGTCTCAATGCCCTTGTACTAACGTCGATGCCATTTTCGAGGTCATGGGCGAGTTCCTATCACCTGAAGGGGGTGGGAAAGACAGAGGCGATTGGCGATAGGATGAAGTACGTGCTCTGGGGAGGGCTGCGGGTATTGCGAGGTGATCCTTGTGGCTCCTGGTGGGTCTCATGAGTTCGCAGGCGGGGCCTTACATGTGCCAATAAGGTCTCGAAGGATAGTCGCGGCTGCTATCCTCTACTTAGGTACAAGAGCCGACATGAGTGCGTGTCGCGGGAAGACCGGAAACGATGGGAAGTGAACGGCTCTTCGGGGGTTAGTGTGGGTTGACGCCTCGGCGAATCGCGTCGCAACAGCGTGCACATGTGCCCCACTCTACAACCGGCGACTCACGGAAAGACGCACTCTGGGGGTGTCACCCTCACGGAAAGGCGCATTTTGCGTGTGGGCCTCACCAAAAGGCGCATTCTGCATGCGAGCAGTCGCCCAGAGTGCGCTTTTCCGTGAGGGTCCGCGCCCAAGAATGCGCTTTTCCGTGAGGGTCCGGGTTGCAGAATGCGCTTTCCCGTGAGGGCCCGCGCGCAGAGTGCGCTTTTCCGTAGAGTGTGCTTTTCCTCACCTGCGCAAACGTGGAGCCACCTCACGCAAAGGCACATTCTGCGCAGACGGTCTCACGTAAAAGCGCAGTCTGCAACCACCACCTCACGGAAAAGCGCGCTCTGGGGTCTCACTCTCACGGAAAAGCGCATTCTGCACCAGCGACGCCACCGCGACGTCACGGAAAGGCGCATTCTGCATGCGAGCGGTGGCTGCGCCGAGAGGCCATTTTCGCCGATCTGTGTACACTCCTGCATACCCACGGCCGCTCGCGCGACCGGGCGGGGCCACGGGTCCTACGACACCGACGGCCCCATGGCCCTCGTGATGCCAGGGCGCTCGGGCCTGAGGTTCATGCCACTGGGGCGGTGACGCAACCACCTACCCACACGAACTCACGAAGCCTCAGTAATTGGATAGTACATGTGGCATGCTCCCGTTGACGGAGGGCGGGGGTAGGAGGTAGGGTCGAGGACGGCGGCCGTGCCGGGCGCAAAGGACAGGGAGAGGCCCGGACGGCTGGCCAGCATGCGCACGGCTCAGGTTCAGGCCGCCGCCAGGACCCAGATCCCGCTGCTGCGCGACTCCGGCGAGACGCCGACTCTTGTCGCCGAGAAGGTCGGGCGCGCGGTCAATGGCGTGCGCCTGTGCGCGGCGAGGCATCTCGGGGACGGCGTCGAGCATCCCCTGTCGGACGGTGCCCGCAGCGGCAGGCCGAGGAGCTCGATGAGCCCCGACTACGGCCCGTTTGCCTTTTCGCGAGCCCTTACTCCGACCCCATCAAGCGTAAAGCGTTCTGAGCCAATGGGTCTCCCTGTCCTGCGGCCAGCTCGTACCAATGGCGAGCCATTGGAATGTTCTTCTCAATACTCCAACCGAATTCATACATGTCACCGAGCTGTCGCTGAGCCCCCGCCTCGCCTTGCTCGGCCGCGAGTCGAAACAGGCGGAGGGCCTCGGCGTAGTCTTGTTCCACGCCGCGGCCTTTCTCGTACATCATGCCCAGCCTGTACTGCGCCCAAGGCTCGCCCTGCTCGGCCGCGAGCCGGTACCAGCGGCAGGCCTCGTCATTGCTCTGTGTGACCCCGTGACCTAATGAGTACATGAGGCCGAGCCAGCTTTGTGCATCCGCCTCGCCTTGCTCGGCCGCGAGTCGGAACAGGCGGAGGGCCTCGGCGTAGTCCCCCTTCTTGTGCGCACGACTTCCCTCTCGGACGACACTCATGGCCTCGCCAGAGGACCGCCCCTCAGTGGAGGCGCTATCCTTCGGGGGGTTCTCAGCAAGCTTTTGATCCACGAAAGTCCTCTCTGTTGGTCCGGCGCTGATATATCGTCCGGCACTAACATACCTGTGTCCATCATGCTCCCAAGGCGAGAGGGATGCGCCACGCATCCTATTGTACGTCAGGATGACCAGGCCATCTCCTTGGCGCCAAGCTCATCTGGATGCTGAGTGCCCCGATCAGGTCCTTCCGTGCGTGGGCACGTCTCGACTTTACAGTCGAAAGCAGAGTCGTCATCTCAGCGCCCGCAGGATGTAGGTGGATGCCCTGGGCAGCTCAGGTTGAGGGTTATAACACCCCTCCCGATGGACGCGAAATGTCCCGTCTGGGGACGCGCAAGTGTGACAAACATATGTACTCATGAAATAACTAAAACATATGTTCCCTATTATGAGATAATGCTCTCACAGAGGAGAGGTTACGATGGGAGGGTCGCATGAAGGGGACGCAACGGGACGTGGATAGGCTGAGGCCCATAGACGATCCGATGTTTCGGGTGATGGCGCTGAGCAAGGCCTTCTGCGAGGAGGTGCTGAGGGTGCTGCTCGAGGACAAGGGACTTAAAGTGGTGAAGAGCACCCCGCAGGCCGCCGTCACGAACCTGCGGGGACGCTCGGTGGTGCTCGACGCCCTCTGTGAGCTCTCCGACGGCAGGCTCGTGAACGTGGAGGTGCAGCGCTCGGAGTACGAGGATCACCAGAGGCGGGTGCGCTACTACGCCTCCCTGGTGACGGCCGACAGGACGCCGCCGGGAGGGCGCTTCAGGGACGTTCCGGACGTCTGCGTGGTGCTCGTTGGCGAGTTCGACCCCTTTGGGGCTGCTCGTTCGCTGTATCATGTGGACAGGGTCGTGAGGGAGACCGGCAGGATCGCCGAGAACGGTCTTTGCGAGGTCTACGTGAACGCCTTGGCGAGGGACGGCAGCGACGTTGCCGCGCTCATGGAGGTGTTCACGGAGGCAGAGGCATACGACGAGACGCGCTTTCCGGCCACGTCTAGGGAGAAGCGCAGGCTCAGGTACACGGAGGAGGGGCGAGGGACGATGAGCAGAGTGGTCGAGGAGATCCGAGCTGAGAGCAAAGCCGAGGGCAGGCTTGAGGGCAGAGCCGAGGGGAGGGCCGAGGGGAGGGCCGAGACGCTCGATAAGCTCGTGCGCGACGGTCTCGTGGACGTGCGCGCCGCAGCGGCGTCGCTGGCGCTCGACCTCGAAGAGGTCGAGCGCATGCTCGCGTAGTATAATATCCACTAAGTAATTGGATTGTAAGTGCGGTATGCTCCCGTTGACGGAGGGTGGGAGTGAGAGGCACGAACGAACAGGATCGAAGACGACGGTCGTGCTGGGTGCAAGTGACAGGGAGAGGCCCGGGTGGCTGGCCCGCATGCGCACGGCTCAGGTCCAGGCCGCCGCCAGGGTCCAGATCCCGCTGCTGTGCGACTCCGGCGAGACGCCGGCCCCCGTCGCCGACCGCACCCTCGTGGTGGACCTCGCGGGCCAGCGGCCCGTCGACCTGGGCTACGCCGTCGAGCTCAGGGCGAGCGACCTGCCCTGGGCCCACGTCGGGAAGACGGCGGAGGCCGCAGGCCACCCGAGGCTCGCGATGGTTGCGACCGGCAGCGCGCGACATCCTGGCGGACGTCCAGACCGAGCTCCACAAGATGGCCCACTGCCGCGCGCGTCGCGACCCCAACTTCGAGACCAAGACGCGCGACGCGCCGCCGCCCCGCGAGCGGCTGTCCTTCTGCGAAGACGAGGCGCTATCCGGCCACCGTCTCGGGCCGCCTCGGGTTCGTGTCTGCGCCCAGGCACGGCTCCTGGCCGGACCTGGTCGAGGGCGTCTTCTCGAAGATGATCCGCCAGATGCCGTGCGGCATCCGGGTGTCCAGCAAGGACGAGCTTGAGGAGAGGATCCTGCGCCACCACGGGAAGGCGGACGTCGAGCCGGTCGTCTACGGGTGGAAGTGGAACCTGTCGGACATGGGCCCGACGGTCGAGGAGCTCGTCGTGGACACCCTCCTTTCGGATGGGGCAGACAGGGTACGTTAGTTGCTGGACGCTATACGAGGCGTGGGACTGACCGTACCCCTGCGGGTCCGATAGCCCTTGGTGCGGCCACAGCATGGACAGGCCCTGTGTTACGTTTTCGGTCCCGCCTGGGGTCACCGCCTGCACGTTCTCAAAACCACTCTACAATAGCTCCTGTCTAGGAGTTTGTGGGGCGTATCGAAAGGGGAAGGCCAATGAAGTTCGAGGGAACCGCGTTTCGCTATGGACGTGACATCGACACGGATGTGATCATCCCCGCACGCTACCTCAACACCTCCGACCCGGCCGAGCTCGCGAGGCACTGCCTGGAGGACCTGGACACAAGCTTCGTGGATCGCGTGAGGCCGGGGGACATCATCGTTGCGGAGGAGAACTTTGGTTGCGGCTCCTCCCGCGAGCATGCGCCGGTGGCCATCAAGGCGGCTGGCGTGAGTGTGGTCGTGGCCAAGAGCTTTGCGCGCATCTTCTATCGCAACGCCATTAACATAGGCCTTCCTATCCTAGAGTGCCCCGAGGCGGTCGATGCCGTGCGTGACGGTGACGTTATCTCTGTGGACGCCGATACGGGCGCCGTCGCGGACAAGACCACGGGCGAGTGTTTCTCGGCGCAGCCTTTTCCCCCCTTCATCCAGGAGATCATCAACGAGGGTGGGCTCGTGAACCGCGCCAAGCGGCAGGTGGCTGAGCGGAGACAGGATAAGCGGTAGGTCCGAGCGGGGATAGGCGGGGCCAAAAAGGCCCACATTGGGGCAAGGAGGCCCAGACCATGACAGCTACCAGCTATAAGATTTGCACCCTTCCGGGAGACGGCATAGGACCAGAGATCATGGACGAGGCCAAGCACCTGCTCGCCGCCATCGGCGAGGCCTATGACGTCAACTTTAACTGCGACGATCAGCTTATCGGCGGCTGTGCCATCGACGCGACGAGTGCTGCAGGGGCCAAGGTTAGCGCCCTTCCGCCAGAGACGCTCGAGGCGGCGCGGGAGGCAGACGCCGTGCTGCTCGCCGCTGTGGGCGGACCAAGGTGGGACGATCCGACGCCAGGTGCCGTCCGTCCGGAGCAGGGGTTGCTCGCCATCCGCAAGAACCTGGGACTCTATCTCAATTTACGTCCCGTCCGCGTCTTCGAGGCGCTGCGCGACGCATCACCCCTGCGCCCCGAGCGTCTCGACGACGTGGACCTGCTCATCGTCCGCGAGCTCACGGGCGGCCTCTACTTTGGCACGCACGAGCGCCGGCAGGGTGTCGAGGGCGCGGGCGTTGGCGGCTCTGTCGGCGATGTCGCTATCGACACCATGGAGTACCGCGAGTACGAGGTAGAGCGTGTTCTGCGCTGGGCCTACGAGGCGGCAGGTCGTCGTAACGGAGTCGTAACCTCGGTCGACAAGGCGAACGTCCTCGAGACGTCCCGTCTCTGGCGTGAGGTCAACCATCGCATGAACGCAAAGTTCGAGGGTGTCGAGGGCGAAGACATGCTCGTCGACAACTGTGCCATGCAGCTCGTGGTAAATCCTGCCCAGTTCGACGTCCTCGTGACCGAGAACACCTTTGGCGACATCCTTTCCGACGAGGCCTCCATGCTCACGGGTTCGCTCGGTATGCTGGCGAGTGCCTCTCTGGGTGACGGTACGGCGCTCTACGAGCCGAGCCACGGGTCTGCCCCGGACATCGCGGGCAAGGGCATCGCAAATCCCATTGCGCAGATACTTTCCGTCGAGCTCATGTTGCGCTATAGCTTCCAGATGGATGCTGCCGCCGATGCCGTCGCGGCCGCTGTCGAGGACGTGCTGGCGGCCGGCTGGCGCACCCACGATCTCGCCGACGAGGCGACCGATGCCGCCCACAGGCTCGGTACCGCAGCTATGGGTGACAAGATCATCGAGGCCTTTAGGCTACATGCGGGATAGCCTGCCGCGCACGCCCGCGCAGACACCCCAAGCGTGCACTCGACGCCACCGAGTGTACGACGCGTGTGCCACTCGACGCCACTGAGTGGCATGAAATCTGTCGCTAACTGCGCGTTTTCCGACAGTCGTGCACTCGACGCCACCGGGTGCACAACGCGCTGCGGATGTCCGGTGTCACAAGTGAGGGTGCGCTGAACCAGCCTCGTTGAACTGTCTCATCCATAGCCCAACCATGGCGTAGTCCATCAGAGAGATGAGGGTGTAGACAATGGCCACGGGCAGACAGAACATCAAGAACAGGAAGATTCTGAAGACCATGTTGGAGATCCCAAGCGAGAGGAGAATCATGGCAGCCGCCACCTGGGAGAGGGCTATGAAAACGATGTTGCCGATAAACATGGCGATCATGGTCATGCCCGAGATATTGAGGTAACCGTTAAGGTCACGACCGATCATCCCAAGGATGTGGCCCGCTTGATAGCCTGCGGCGGGATTTCGGCAGATAGCCGCCCGAAGGCTGGCTATGACCATGAAGTTCACATAGAGGGAGACCACAGCAAGGACGGGCATGAAGGTGGAAGACCTCGCGCTCAGTATGATGAACGCTGCCCAGAAGTGGAAAAGAGAGTTGATAATACCAAGTGCATCGATATTTGGGCTGAACGACGCATTGCTTACCGTCCTCAGGACGAGGTAAAGAAACGCCCCGAGTATAACGCACCAGCTAAGAGTTGCCGCAACGGTATGGCATCCGCTCCTGAAGCACCGGACGATGTCAATGTTTTTTCGTTCTGGAGGCCCTTCGATCCCTTGAGCGATGAGGAGGGCCCACTCCGTCTCATATCCGATAATCCAGATCAACCCCACGACGGGAAGGAGCATACAGACAGACAGCATCAGGATAGTTGTGATCCAGTCCTTGTCCTTGGTGAGCTGGGCCCAGACGTGAGAGAGGTACTTTGTTTCTTGCATGGCTCGGAGGTTCCTCTCTTCTCGACAGTTGACTGGTAGTGTCGAACACATTGACGTAAGGGGTTCTTCTGAAAAGGGTTGGATCCGGCTCAGGATCTGTGGCTATTCTGTCATTTTATGTTGTCTTTGGTCCGTCCGCAAGCTCCAGGCTGCGTCATCTGAAGTAGCTGCTGAGCGCAGGCCTGCAGGCCTGTATACAGTAGGGCAGGCGGTGTACGACAGGACAGGTGATGTACAGTAGAATATGTGGTAGGGAAGTCTCTGGCCTGTGAACGTGAGGTGCTTCGATATGGAAAGGGACGCGAACAAGACGGGCTCGCACAAGACGGTGACCACCATTGTCTTGGTTGTCGTCGTGCTTTTGGTCGTCCATTTTGGCAGGATGCTGAAGACGTACTACGACGGACCGAGTGTGGAGGAGGCGCTTAACTCCCCATTCATGCGGTTTGAGAGAGAATGCCGCAATACGACGTACACCTTCCTCTACCAGGACGTCGACAAGCTTGGCCAGACTCGCTACTACTTCCGCCATACGGATGGCTGTACGGAGCGTATGATCCTCACGTGTAAGTTCCGATGGGTTGACCATATTGAGGGCCTCGACTTTCGTCCCGCTGGCTGGGACTATGTCTACACCTGTTACGTGCCCGAGGATATTACTACGGGTATTACTACTACTGATGGGTAATTACCAATCCGTATCACGAGGCCTTATGATGTGGTTTCACTCGCCGTGAAAGTCCTCCCTGGAGGCTACTGCCGTTTCTTCCGATCCAAACCCAAGTCACGTCTTGTGCTTCCTGCGTACAACGTTCACAATCAGGAGGCGCCCTGTCTCTCGCGTCGGCATGGCCGGTCGCATCGGTCTGACGCGTCGTCTGCGGAGGTCATATGGAAGTGGAAGTCATCAAGTTGCTTGGCATCGTCATTGTGGTCGTGGGGTTTGCCCTCAAGTGGGACTCCATCCTCACCATCATGCTCGCTGCCGTCGTGACGGCGATCATTGCCGGCATGGATCCCGTGGTCTTTCTCCAGACGCTGGGAAAGGGCTTCGTGTCAAACCGAAACATGCTCATCAGCGTCGTCATATTCCTGCTGACGGGAACGCTTGAGAGAAATGGTCTCAAGAGCGCCGCGAGGGCCCTCATGGGTCGCATCAAGAGGGCGTCGGCAGGCCTGATCCTTGGCGCCTACGGGATCTTTCGCGTCATCTTTGCCGCGTTCAACGTGGGCTTTGGTGGCGTCGCCGGTTTTGTGAAGCCCGTTGTCATGCCTATGGCCGAGGCTGCTGACGAGACGGGGGGCCACAGGATGTCAGAGAGCCATCGGGAGGCACTCAAGGGCATGGCCGCAGGCATGGAGAACGTTGCCTGGTTCTTTGGCCAGGTGCTCTTCGTGGGTACCTCTGGCATGCTCTTGGTCCAAAGTACGATGGCTGACCTTGGCTATGCGGTCGAGCTGCCAAGGCTTGCCGCCATCCAAATCCCCGTGGCGATCGTCGCCGTCGCCGTGACCACCGTGTACTACCTCATCCTCGATAAGCGGCTTATGGGTCGTGACGAGCGGGAGCTCGCGCAGGAGCTGGCCGCCCAGGGTGGCGATGAGGTCTCTGGCGGGCCCAGCTCCCAGGCATCTGGGAAGGAGGTGGGCTAGATGAATCCCATCCAGTTCTTCCAGAGCGCAGACGTGACGCTCTCCAACAAGCTGCTCGAACTTGTCTACGTTATTATCGGCCTCGTGTGCGTCTATGCAGGTCTGTGCAACCTCAGGGATGACAGTAACGAGAAGCGGGTTGGCACCTGTGTCTTCTGGTCCGTCTTAGGCCTGCTCTTTATCATTGGTCCTTGGGTGCCCAGCGAGGTTGCCGGCGTCCTCGTGGTCGTCATGGTGCTCCCGCCCATATTCAGGCAGGTGGGTGCTGGCATCGACAGACTCAAGCCGAGTGAGAAGGAGATGGGCGAGGGTTATGGGGAGCTGGGCTTTAGGATCTTCATACCCGCATTTGCGATAGGTGCCTTCTCCCTCGTCTTCGCGTTTCTCACCAAGATCAGCTCGCTCGTCGGCATCACCGTGGGCGTCTTTGTCGGCATGGCTACCCTTGTCGCCATGCGTCCCAAGAAGAACGGCGCATGCGTCTTTCTTGAGGACTCGCGTCGCATGCTCGACATCGTCGGCCCCCTCATCATGCTACCGACGCTTCTGGCCATCCTTGGCGCGACGTTTACCGCAGCCGGTGTCGGTGACGTCATCTCGCACATCGTCGGGGCTGTCATCCCGCAGGGTAACCTCGTCGTGGGTATTGTCGTCTACTGCCTTGGGATGGCGCTCTTCACGATGATCATGGGCAACGCCTTCGCGGCCATCACGGTCATGACCGTGGGCATTGGAGCGCCGTTCGTACTCTCGCTGGGAGCGGATCCTGCGATCGTGGGGTCGTTGGCCCTGACTTGTGGCTACTGCGGAACCCTCATGACTCCCATGGCGGCGAACTTCAATATCGTCCCTGTGGCCATCCTCGAGATGAGAGACGAGTACGGCGTCATCAAGAGGCAGATTGTTCCTGCCCTCATCATGCTGGTGTTTCAGATCTGTCTCATGGTCGTGCTTGTGGCCGTGCTGTGAGCGCGGCCTTGTGGGTTGACGATGCCGTCGCGAGAGCTGGCGGCAATGATGGGAGGATACGATGAGTGCAAGGATGTTGGTGACGGGCTTTCAGCCCTTTGGTGGAGCGACCATGAACCCCGCGTGGGAGGCCGTGCGGCGACTTCCCGACACCATCGGTGGTGCTGAGGTGGTCAAGGTGGAGATCCCCGTGGTCTTCGGGCGCGCCTCGGCGGCGGTCGATGCCGCCATAGAGGCCAACAGACCCGATATCGTGCTTTGCGTTGGTCAGGCCGGCGGGCGTTGCAAGATCACGCCTGAGTTTGTGGGCATCAACTACATCGATGCGCGCATCCCTGACAACGAGGGTAACCAACCGCTCGCTAAGAGGGTCGTGGAGGATGGCCCCGACGCCTATTTCTCAACCCTGCCGGTCCGCGCCATGGCGCAAGCCATGAACGATGCCGGCGTGCCTGCGGCCGTCTCGTTCACGGCCGGGACCTACGTCTGCAACGACGTCATGTATGCCCTCCTGCATTCGCTCGCGACCAGGTTTCCAGGTACCCGTGGTGCCTTTTTGCACGTCCCCTATGCAACTGAGCAGGCGACGCAGCTTCCCGCAGACACGCCGAGCATGCCCATCGAGACCATGGCCAAGGGCCTTGAGGTCGCCCTCGCTGCGGCGCTCGAGCATATGGAGGACGTGGCGCTGAGCGTGGGCACGACGCACTGAGTCCGCCGACGCTCCGGCGCCAACTGTCCCGTGGGGCGCAGGCTGCAGAGTGCGCCTTTCCGTGAGGCCGTCGCCCGGAGGGGGCGCGGGGAAACCGCCCGCCAGACTGCGGGGTACCGAGTTTTGGGAATCAACTGGGCAAACGCGCCCGGGAAGGTACCCGCCAGGCTGAGGGGCGGTTTGCGCCGGGGTCAACAAACCGGTAGGCTCCGCAGTGTCTTGCACTTTGCGATGTCTTAGAACATCTGTCCTATAAATATGAGCATATTGGGGTATGCTAGGAACGTACGAAGTGGCTTTGAGCAAGGAGGAGCGAACATGTTTAAGAAGACGAGTGACAAGCGGGTGGCGGCGTTCTTTGCTGAGGGACTTGAGGAGTGCGAGGGCCTTGTGGTCTGCGACCTGCTCTATCGCGCAGGTATCCGGACCGATAAAGTCTCCATCTCGGACAATCTGGCCGTCACGTCGAGCCATGAGGTCACCATCGTGTGCGACCGCACGATACATGACGACGATTTCTCGTTTGATGACTACGACCTGCTGTTCCTTCCAGGTGGTATGCCTGGCTCCAACAACCTGCGTGCCTGCGAGATGCTCTGCAACGCGCTGAGGTCGTTCGCTTCGGCGGGTAAGGACGTCGCGGCGGTGTGCGCCGCACCCTACATCCTGGCCGAGCTGGGGCTGCTCAAAGACAGGAGAGCCACGAGCAACCCCGGCTTTCAACATGTGCTCACAGAGCATGGGGCCAAGCTGAGCCAAGATCCCGTTGTCGTCGATGGTAACCTGATAACGAGCCAGGGTCTTGGCACCAGCATCGAGCTAGGGCTGACCCTCGTCGGGCGCTATCTGGGCGACGAGGCGGTCGAGTCGACCAAGGGCAAGATCGTCTATATGCGCTAGGCACAAACTGGAAGGGGGAGCCTTGGCCGGCGGTGCTGCATCAGGGCAAAAGGTGGCGGCGGGATGCCCAGAGAGGAGCTACCTCGCCATAGACCTCAAGAGCTTCTACGCGAGCGTCGAGTGCGTGGAGCGGGGCCTCGACCCCCTTGCGGCGCGGCTCGTGGTCGCGGACCTCACACGCAGCGAGAAGACGATCTGCCTCGCGGTCTCACCGGCGATGAAGGCACTCGGTGTGCGCAACCGCTGTCGCGTGTTCGAGATCCCCAGGGACATCGACCACGTGACGGCCCGACCGCGCATGGCGCTCTACATCGAGCGATCGGCGGACATCTATGCCGTCTACCTGCGCTACGTGAGTCCTGAGGACATTCACGTCTACTCCATCGACGAGGCCTTTCTGGACGTGACGGGCTACCTCAGGCTCTATGGCTGCACGGCCCGCGAGCTTGGGGAGAGGATCCGCGAAGACGTGGTGAGAACGACGGGCATCCCCGCGGCCTGTGGCCTGGGCACAAACCTCTATCTTGCCAAGATCGCCCTTGACATTACGGCCAAGCATAGCTCCGACTTCTTTGGCGAGCTCGACGAGGGCTCCTACCGCAAGACGCTCTGGAACCACACTCCCATCACGGACTTCTGGCGCGTCGGCGCTGGCACGGCGCGCCGTCTTGCACGCATGGGCATCCATACCATGGGACAGGTCGCGGCCCATCCCAAAGAGCCGCTCTACCAGGCCTTTGGTGTGGACGCAGAGATCCTGATCGACCATGCCTGGGGCGTCGAGCCCGTGACCATAGCCGATATCAAGGCGTACCGCCCGCAGGGCAAAAGTTTGGCGAGCGGCCAGGTCATGTTTCATGATGTGAGCTTTGATGACGGGTTGCTCATCGCCAAGGAGATGGCAGACGCGCTCGTGCAGGAGCTTGTCGAGAGGCGTCTGGCGTGCCGTTCGCTGACACTTATGGTGGGCTACAAGCTCTCGAGCGCACAGAGGCAGGCCCTGAGACAGACGGCAGGTGGGCCAGAGGAGTATGGGGGCCATGTCCGTTGGGGTGAGCTTACCGACGGTGGTACAACAACGCTGCCCGAGCCCACAAGTGCCCTCTCTGGGATATGGGAGGCGCTCGTCCCGCTCTTCAGGCGCGTGGCCAAGAGGGACCGCCTCATCCATCGGCTTAACCTGAGCTTGGGGGATGTGTGTCCCGAGGGGACGGCAGGCATCCAGGCCAGTCTCTTCACCAATGAGGCGACGTGCGCCCGCGAGAAGAGCCGCCAGGAGGTCGTGGGTGCCATCAAACGACGGTTTGGCAGGAACTCTCTACTAAGAGGCATGGACCTTTTGCCTGGGGCTATGGCGCGGGAGCGCAACGCACAGATTGGTGGGCATCGCAGTGGCGTCGAGGTCTAGCACTACCCCGAGAGACAAGGGTATTAGCAGGTACCTTAGCGGAGACCTCAAAGAAGACCATAGCAGGGACCTTAGCGAAGGCTGCGGTGAGGGCAGTGCCGTGCGGCGGGGTCCCCACGATGGGGCGGCGTCTGGGCCTGATGACTTCTACCTGCGCCATCCTCGCATGGATCTGGGACTTCGAGCCAAGATCTTCATCCCCTTTGAGCCGCTCAGGGGGTTTCGGGAGGCGCTCCTCGAGCGTGAGCGCCAAGCAGGCGCCATCGCGCGCGCTGACCTTCCGCCAGAGCGACAGGAGCGCATCTCAAGGGACCTTGCTAGCCTTGTGCCAGGCGACACGGTGAGCGTTACCCATTACATGGGTGATCACTATGGGATGACCCAGGGCCTGGTGGAAGGGCTCTTTGCGAGCGATGAGGAGCTCGTTGTCGCGGGAAGGCGTATTGGCTTTCGTGACATCAGCGCCATCGAGGTTCTGGATGGCTGAGGGCGGGTCGTGCGCCCATGCCTCACGCGATGCGAGTGTGCATGCTGCGCTTCTTTTGGGTGGATGTGCCTTCTCTGTATGTGAGCTGCGATAATCGAATGGTAGGGCAATTGGGAAAGTACGTGCAATTTGGAAAGTGTGTGGTCGGTGACGGGAGGAGTCGGCCACAAGCGAGATGGATGGGCAGACAAGTAGTCGTCTCTCGGTGCGGGGACGACGAGAGGGCGGGGGTATGGCTAAGCGTAGGTTTGTGGACAGGCGAGACTATCGTGAAGTCAAGGCGAACGCCCGTGGGTCGTGGCGTCTCTCCCTCATCGGTGCCGCGCTCGTCGTTATCAGCATCGTGCTTGCTGTTCCTGGTGGCAAGCGCATCGACATCCTGACCACGGTCTTCGCCATACTTTTCTTTATCGGCGGCGTAGCCCTGCTCTATGTTGGCTCCTCACTGAGGCGCGATGCCCTCAAGGCGCAGCTCCGTCACGACGAGACCAATGACCCCTGGGCCGACAAGAAAGCGGAGCGCGGATAGCCCAAGGTGCCGTGACCGTCGCAGCAGGGCGGGCATGAGTGCGGCAGGCGCGGCGAGACGGGACGTCAGCGGAGCGAACGATGGCCTTTGTTGAGTTCAGGGACGTGTGCAAGACGTACCATATGGGTGACGTTGAGGTTCGTGCCGTCGATGGCATGAGCTTCACCATTGAGAGGGGCGAGCTCGTCGTTATCGTTGGCCCCTCCGGCGCGGGCAAGACCACCGTTCTCAACATGCTTGGCGGCATGGACAGCTGCACGTCCGGCACGATAGAGCTTGACGGTTCGCTCGTGAGCTCCATGGGAGAGCGCGAGCTCACGCAGTATCGCCGCCACGACATAGGCTTCGTCTTTCAGTTCTATAACCTTGTGCAGAACCTCACGGCGCTCGAGAACGTCGAGCTTGCAAGCCAGATCTGCACGGACCCGCTGCCGGCGGCGGAGGTGCTCGCCCAGGTGGGACTTGCCGATCGCATGGACAACTTCCCGGCGCAGCTCTCGGGTGGCGAGCAGCAGCGCGTGGCCATCGCCCGCGCCCTCGCGAAGAATCCCAAGCTCCTGCTCTGTGACGAGCCGACGGGTGCTTTGGACTACCGTACGGGCAAGCAGATCCTTGGGCTTCTGCAGGACAGCTGTCGAGGGGCTGGGCGCACGGTGGCCATCGTGACGCACAACCAGGCGTTTACCCAGATCGCCGACCGCGTCATACGCGTGCGCGAGGGGGATGCCAGCTCCGTGGAACTCAATGCTCATCCAGCGGATGCGGCGAGCGTCGAGTGGTGAGAAGATGAACGCCCGGGGCTACATACCTGCGGCGACGCCTACGCCGACAGGGCGCGAGGCGGATGGCGCCGCAGACTCGCCGCACGGCTCGGCCTTCGCGAAGGGCGTGCTCAGGAGCATCAGGGGGTCTCTCGGCCGCTTTCTTGCGATCATGGGCATTGTTGCCTTGGGCTGTGGCTTCTATGCGGGTCTGCAGATGTGCGGCCCCAACATGCGCCTCGCGGCCGACCGCTACTACGACGAGACCCAGCTCTGGGATCTGCGGGTGGTCTCGACCTTGGGCTTCAAGGACGCCGACGTCAAAAGGATAGCCTCGACGGAGGGGGTGTCTGCGGCCATGGCCTCGCACACGGTGGACGTGATGGCGCGGCTGGGCAACGAGCAAGTGGCCGTCCGCATCTCGTCGCTGGGCAGCAAGACCGCAACAACGCTCACTGCTGTGGACGCAGGCGGGAGGCTAGGTGGCAGCCCGGTCGTGAACCGCCTCATCCTTAGGGAGGGGCGATGGCCCACGTCGGCCGAGGAGTGCGTCGTCTCTGCAGACGTAAGTGGCGCAAGCGTCAATGACAGGGTAGAGGTCCTCCGCGACGATGCCGACCATGATCGTGGTCTCAGGGTTCGCAAGCTCGTCGTCGTGGGCACGGTGAGCTCGTCAAACTACGTCTACACGGGCAACCTTGGCTCCACAAGCCTTGCCTCGGGAAAGATAGAGCAGTGCCTCTTTGTCACCGACGATGCCTTTGGCGAGGACACCCCCTATACCGATGTCTACCTTAAGGTGAGCGGTGCCGATAAGCTCCAGAGCAGCTCAGACGCCTACGAGGAGAAGGTCAGTGAGGTCAAAGGGCGCATGGAGGCGCGCTCGGGCGACCTCTCCCGTGCGCGTCAGGCCGATCTCAAGGCTCAGGCCCAGGTGACGCTCAACGAGAAGGTCAAGGAGTACCAGCAAAAGCGCGACGAGAGCTATGGACGGCTTGCTGATGCCAAGGACCAGCTCGATGACGCGGAGCAGCGCATTGCGGACGGGCAGGGGAAGCTCGATGAGGGCCAGAGGGAGTACGAGGAGGGCCTGGCCACCTACAGGGGAAAGAGGGCCGATGCCGAGAGGCGACTCTCTGATGCCCAGGCGCAAATCGACTCGGGTAGAGGTGAGCTCGACGCGCAGAGAGACAGGCTTGCTGCGGGCGAGCGGGCGTGGAGACAGGGTTATGACCAACTCTCCTCTCAGCTCGCATCCGCAGGTGTCACGGCCCCTTCCGCCCAGGGCTACGTGGATGAGCTTGACGCGAGGCTGACACAGGCAGAGGCGGCGAAGGCTCAGCTCGCGAGTCTGCAAGGTCAGCTCGCCCAGGCGCGGGAGGCGACCGGCGAGGCCAACAGGAGGAGGGTCAACGAGGGCATCAACGAACTGAGGCCCAAGATCTCTGAGCTCGAGGACAAGCGCGAGCGTGCGCAAGGCGCCCTCGACGTCCTCAGGGGCAGGCGAGGGGAGGCCCAGGCCCAGCTCAATGACCTTGACGCGAGGATCCGGGATACCCAGGCGAACATAGACCGCTTAGAGGCCGAGCGGGACAAGCTTGGGCCCGCCTTCTTACAGGAGCAGGCGCAGAGCCTGGCTGCCGCTAAGGCGACACTCGGGAAGCTCAAGGAAAAGCGCTTGAGCGCACAAGCGGACCTCAGCAAGCTTGATGCTGCCGTAGGCGAGGCCGAGGCGACCGTCAGGGCCATCGACGAGGGCCTTGCCACTGCCAGGAGCTCTCTCGCACGGTTGCAGGAGGCCCAGGAACAGATCCAGGAGGCCGAGCAAGGTATCCCCCAGCTTGAGGCCGGCATTGGACAGATCCAGGGGAGGCTTCCCTCCGACGATGACATCGCTGCCCTCACGAGTGCCCGCGACAGCGCACAGAGGCTCGCAGACACCAGGGAGGTCCTCGACGAGGGTGCCTCGCAGCTCTCATCGGCCCAGAAGAGGCTTGAAGCCTCTCAGGCAGAGCTCAGGCGTCAGAGAAAGGACGCCGCGCATCAGCTCGCCTCGGCCAAGGGCAGGCTCGAGGCTGCCGCAGGAGAGCTTCGGCGCTCGCGCGACCAGCTCGCCGAGGTGCGAGTCCAACACGACGAGGGTCTGGCCAGCTACACGGACAGCAAGGCTGAGGTGGACAAAAGATTCTCCAAGGCGTGGCAGGAAATCCAGGACGCCCAGAGGTCGATAGACGAGATCGCCCTTCCTGACGTCTACACCCTCGATCGCAGCCAGAGCGAGAGCGCGGCCACCTACCAGGCGGACACCAAGCGCATGGACAACATAGCCAACGTCTTTCCGCTCATGTTCTTCCTCGTGGCGGCGCTCGTCGCCCTCACCACGATGACGCGCATGGTGGACGATGAGCGCGTCCAGATAGGTACCTACAAGGCGCTCGGCTACGGCAAGGCTAGGATCGCGGGTAGATACCTGCTGTATGCCCTGGTAGCCGCAGGCGTCGGCGCGACCTTGGGCGTCATCGTCCTCTCCCAGCTGCTGCCCTACATCATCATGTCGGCCTATTCGATCATCTATGCGGTGCCCCCGCTCGACCTTCCGCTTCCCGTCGATTGGGGGGTCGCCCTTTCGGCAGCTGGCCTTGGTGTGGGGGTGACGCTGCTTACCACCTGGGTGACCGTGTACTCGAGCCTGCGCGAGCCGCCCGCGACCCTCATGCTGCCCCGTGCTCCCAAGGCGGGCAGGCGCATACTCCTAGAGCACGTGACGCCCATCTGGAGACGTCTCAGCTTCTCGTGGAAGGTAACCGCCCGCAACCTCTTTCGCTACAAGCGACGGCTGCTCATGACGGTTATCGGTATCTCGGGCTGCGCGTCCCTTCTGCTCGTGGGCTTTGGCCTGCATGACTCCATATGGGACATCATCGACCTGCAGTACGGGCCTATCATCCACTATGATACGATCGTGGGCCTCTTGGATGCCTCCACAGAGCTCGACGTCTCTGCCGTCACAGACTATCTTGGCTCCGCAGGTGGCGCCAGCGACATCGTGCGCGTCCAGCGCGAGAGCATGCAGGCGACAGGCATGGGTCCCTCGACAAGCGCCACCTCGAAGACCCACGTGACGGTCATCGTACCCCAGGACTCCCTGCAGGCCCAAGAGGCCGTGACCTTCCGCGATCGCATGACAGGCGCCGCCGTGGCCTTCGACGACGACGCGGTGCTTGTAACGGAGAAGCTCGCGTCGCTCTATGGTATCAGAGCAGGGGATCAGCTCATGCTCTTCGACCAGGACGATGCGGGTAACGCCATAGGGACGGGCCACGCGCTTACCGTGACGGGCGTCACCGAGAACTATGTCGCGAACCTGGTGTACGTGGGGCGCGGTGCCTGGAGGTCCGTGAGTCCGGTGACGCCGGTATTCTCCACGATCTTCTGTAACGTCCCCGACGCCGGAGACGTGCGCGCCACCGTCTCTGCTCGCCTGCACGATATGACAGGCGTCTCGACCGTGACCTTCTCGGATGAGGTCATCAACCAGTACCGCCATGTATTGAGTGTCGTCGATATGGTCGTCGTGGTACTCATCGTCTCGGCGGCTGCGCTCGCGTTCATCGTGCTCTACAACCTCACGAACATCAACGTGGAGGAGCGCCTGCGCGAGATCGCGGCCCTCAAGGTGTTAGGCTTCACGAAACGGGAGGTCTACGCCTACATCTTTCGCGAGATCATGCTGCTTGCCCTCATGGGCGATGTTGCTGGCATGCTTTTGGGCATCTGGCTTGAGCGCTTCGTGATAACGACTGCCGAGGTGGACTACGTGATGTTCGGTCGATCCATCCATGCCCTGAGCTTCGTGTGCGCCTTTACGCTGACGCTCGTGTTCTCCGCCCTCGTAATGCTCGTGATGAGGCGCAAGCTCGACCGCGTAGACATGGTGGAGTCTCTGAAGAGCGTGGACTAGCGCAAGACGGCCGGTTGCCCGGCAGCCGCCACCTGCCCCATGCTGCCCTCCGTCCCGAGCAACCGCCCCTCAGATTCCCGGGCACCTAAGAAAAGGGCCCAACTGGGAAAACGTCTGCGAGAAACCGCCCCGCAGATTCTGGGGTACCTTCTTGAAGAATCTCTTCAGCCGGCTTGGGTGCTAGTATCCTACCATCTGCGGGACAGCTCAATGCGAGCTCTATATGGGGGGTCCACGCATGGGGCGTCGAGGACCCATACCAAGGGTACGCACAACGTTGGCTCTTCGGGGGTTTGTGTGGGTTACTGCCTCGGCGAAGACTCCAATCTGGCAGCGCCGCTCGCGCAGAGCCTGTTTTTCCTACCAGGCGAGAGACGGCCACCGAGAGGGGGCGCTGCCGGCACACCATGGCGGTTGGGGTGCTCGTGCCACCCGACGCAACTCGCGTCGCAGCTTGCGTCGCAACAGTGTACACAAATGCCCCAAAATGGCGCCGAGAGGCCCGATCCTCCCATTTGTGTACACTATTGCGATCCCAAGGCCACCCACAACCCAAGCTCGCGTCGCAACAGTGTACACAAATGCCCCAAAACGGCGCCGAGAGCCCGTTTTCGCCGATCTGTGTACACTCCTGCGTCACCACGGCCGCTCGCGCGACCGGGCGGGGCCACAGGTCGATCGGGATTCAAACTGTTCTGCGTGGACGTGGGGCTCCTTGGTGCCCTAGCTGGCCTGGACCCTTCAGTTGCCCTTGGAGAGCCGAGCCTCTTTAGCGAGTTCAAGGGAGCGATGACCGAGCAGTATGTCGCACAGGAGCTGTTCGGTCTGGGGCTTTTGCCTGTCTACTGGTCATCGAGCACGGGAAGCGCCGAGGTTGACTTTGCCATCGACCATAGGGCTGGCGCACTGCCCATCGAGGTGAAGGCCCATGAAAACCTTCGCGCGAAGAGCCTGAGGGTCGCCTGCGAGAAGTTTGGACTCAGCCGTGCGGTCCGTACCTCACTCTCGCCCTATCGGGACGAGGGCTGGCTCGTGAATATACCGCTCTGGGCTCTAGGACAGATCGAGAGGCTCGCATAGTGGGATTGGCCTTGCCCTTCCCAGTCGCCCTCCCCAGCTGGCCTTTGGGCGCTGTGGGCACACGGCAAGGTCGGCGCCTCGGCGCTGGCCGCCTCGGCTTGGAACTCCTCGTCAAGCGCCCTTCTCGGCGCGAGCGAGAAGGGCGAGCAGCTCCTTGGTCACGACCTCAGGTGCCTCCTTGGGAAGGCTGTGGCCCGCTTCAGGCACGATGACGAGGCGCACGTCGGCGGTGCCGCCGCTGCGAATGCCAGCTGCGATGGCCTCGGTCTCGCTCAAAAGGATGCAGTCGGCCTCACCCGCCATGATCGTGGTTGGGCAGGCGATGGTCGCAAGCGACGCAGCCTCTATCTGCGGCTCCTCAAGCATGAGCCCCAGGAGGTCCACGACGTCTTGCGCCTCGTCCGCCGTGGGGCACAGCAGCGCGGCGTCGATGGGGGAGCCTGCGGGAAGGTCCCGGATCCAGCTCGCCCAAGCGGCGTGCGCGCGGATGGTGCCTGCGATGTCCCATTCCTCTGTGTCGACGACGCCCTCCGGGGTGAGGTTCGCCCCTATCGAGAGTAGCGAGCAGGCAAGCTCGGGATGGTCCCGGGCGATGATCAGGGCCTCGATGGCGCCGTCCGAGAAGCCCACAAGCTGGGCCTGCGTCACGCCCAGCTCCCCCAGGCAGCAGAGGGCGTCCTTCGCCATGAGCTCGTAGCTCAGTCGTCTCGTACCGCGTGTGGACCTGCCCTGTGCGCGAGAGTCGAGGGCGACAACGGCGTATCCGCGCTCGGCCACGGCGTCGATCATGGGTCCAAAGATGCCGTGCTCCTCGCCGTTGCCGTGTAGGAAGAGGACAGGCGGCCTTACCGTGGCGTCTACGTCGCAGGGACAGTCGCCATAGACGTAGGCCGCAATGCGTGCGCCATCATCCATCCTGATATGACGCGTCTCAACGGGTGCCGTGCGTGGCCGCAGGTACGGGCTGGGGAAGTGCGGCTGTGGCGGCTCTGGGGCAGCTGCGCCGGCCGAAAGCCGAGCTGTCCTCACTGCGAGCCGCCCTTCGTGAAGAAGTCAAAGTGGGGAGGAAGCTCCCTGAGCGCGTGCTCCTCGGGCCGCTGGCCGATCACTGCCGCCAGCTCGCAGGGCATCTTGAGGGCGTGCTCCCACCCAAAGAAGAGCTTGCGCTCAAAGCCCAGGTAGTCGCAGATTCTCTCGCAGCCAGAGGGTGTTGCCGCGTGCATCAAAAGCGTCGTCGTGCGCAACGCGCAGAAGGCGTTCGCAAGCGCGCGGGCGTAGGCGTCATCATCCCCCTTGGCAGCCTTCGACTCGTCCGACCAACGCTTGTTGGCGCCTCGGCAGAGGCTCTCCGCCACGGCGAGCGCTCCGTGCGCGTCGAAGCCAAAGCAGGCTCGCTCGAAGTCGAGTGTCGCCTGCACGCAGGCATCCACCGCCCCCTCGTCGGGCCTCTGTGCAGGTAGGTGCCCCTCGCAGACGTTCTGCGCACCATAGAGGCAACTGCGGGCCAGGCGGTTGAAGATGTTGGTCAGAAAGGCGCTCTCCTTGAGGGCAGGGTCCACGACGCGCGGGTCATCTTTGACCAGGACCTCCTCGCCGGTTTTCTTGTCCTTGTGACTCACGCTCGTGTCGTAGGGCTTTGGCGAGAAGCTCACGGCCTTCTGGTCGAGGCCAAGGCTGAGCCAGTGACAGCGCAGCTGCTCGGCCGTGTAGTGGTCAAGCAGCTCCATGGCCATGGGCGGCTTGATCGCACCGGAGCTCGAGGCCTTCTTGCTCATGAACAGCATGTGGTGGTTGGCGATGGGCGTGTCCTCAAAGAGGTCCCATCCGAGCGCCTCCCAGATCGCCGGCTGCGCGACACAGTAGAAGTAGATGTTGTCTTGGCCAATGAACTGGTAGACCTTGGCGTCATCTGCGCACCACCAGTCCTGCCAGTCATCACTCGAGTAGCGACCCTGCTCTGACGTGGCGAGTGCCGCCTGGGTGAAGCTGATGGGTGCCCAGAGCGACTCGGGCCAGCACCAGACGGTGAGACCTGCCACGTCCTCAAGCGCTGGCGCGGGTACGCCCCAGTCGATGTTGCCCGTGATGCGGAAGGGCAGAAGCGTCTTTCCCGTGCGGTAGCGCACGCCTGCGCCTTCGAGGACCTCGCGGGCCGTGTCACGGTCCTGCCAGCTGGAGAACGTCACGGAGAAGGACTGCTGCCCTTTGGCGGCCTCGCGCAGCGTGTGTGCTGGAAGTTGCTGCGCTGCGGCATCGAAGGCAGCGCGATACTTCGTTTGGACATACATGACGGGGGCTGCGAGCGACTCTCGGACGGTCTTCGTGACGACGGGGCGAACCTGCGGGTCCACGTCCCACTCCTCCATGAGGCTCTCGAGCGCCCCCTTGAAGGCGGGCAGGTCAAAGTACCAGTTCTCCACCGGGCGAAGCTCCGGTGTCGTGCCCGTGAGCTGCGAGACGGGCGAGATGAGCTCCTCGGGGTCAAACTGGTGGCCAAGGTCGCACTCGTCAGCGTAGGCCTTCTCGCTCTTGCAGCCACGCACGGGGCAATGGCCCATGACCTGGCGTCCGTTCAAGAATTGGCCCGCCTGTGCGTCAAAGAACTGGCGGGTACTCATTCTGCGCAGGTGTCCGCGCTCGTAGAGGCGTGTGATGACCTCTGCCGTGAGCCTCTTGTGGATGCCTTTGGCAGGCTCGAGGCCTGACCCCGAGTACAGGTCGAGGCTGATGTCGTAGGCGTCAAGCGCCTCCCTTTGGGCGTCATGGTTCTCGCGCACGTAGTCAGAGATCGACCCGGCATAGCCCTCGTCCTTGACCCTTGTGCGAAAGCCCTCCATGATGGGTGAGCCGTAGCAGTCCGTGCCCGAGATAAAGAGGACGTTCTCTTGGCCGATGCGATCGCGCAGGAAGCGTGCGAAGAAGTCTGCGGACACGAAGACGCCGCCGATGTGCCCAACGTGCAGGCCCTTGTTGCCATAGGGCATGCCTGCGGTGACGATGGCGCGCCGGGGAAAGCGGGGGCGATTCGAGAGGTCGACTGACATGTGATCGTTCCTTCTGTCGAGAGTTGCGTACGAGCGCGTCGCGCGTCCTAACGCCGCCGATTATCCCACATTGCTGGACTCACGTCGCGTGACGCTACGATATCCCGAGAAGCAGGCCCGTAAAGGCGGGAAGCGTGCAGCTCAGGATCCCTGTGTCCCCGTCGATCTTGACTAGTTCCGCACCCTCGGGCGTAGTTCCCCCAAAGCGCTGCCAGTCTGTGTCGAGCATGACCCAGGCGTTGTGGGTGTCTGGGAGCTCGACCTCCCACTCCTCTTGCGTCACGCCCGAGAGATTGAGGAGGGTGAGCAGGCGTCCCCCCTGGCTGTCTTTGCGCTCGAAGGCAAAGCAGACGCGCTCGTTGCTTGTGACGTCGCGCCACTCGAAGCCCTCCGGATCGTAGTCCCTCTCCCAAAGGGCGGGCTGGTCAAGGTAGGTGTGGTTGAGCGCCTCGCAAAAGCGCCAGAAGGCCTCGTGGTCGGGACATCCCCGAAGCGACCAGTCCTGCTCTCGCCTCTCGTCCCACTCGCGCAGCTGCGCTAGCTCGAAGCCCATGAAGCTGAGCTTCTTGCCGGGATGGGTCATCATGTAGAGGTAGAGCGAGCGTGCCTGTGGGAGCTTTTGGTCGAGCTCTCCCCACATCTTCTGGACGATGGTCCCCTTGCCGTGGACCACCTCGTCGTGGCTGAGCGGCAACAGGTAGCGCTCGTTGGGAAAGTACATCATCGAGAAGCTCAGCCTGCCGTAGTTGGGGCCGCGAAAGTAGGGGTCCATGTGCAGGAAGTCAAGGGTGTCGTGCATCCAGCCCATGTCCCACTTGTAGTCGAAGCCAAGCCCTCCCTCCTTGGTTGGCCTCGTCGTGCCCTTGAAGTTCGTGGAGTCCTCCGCGATGAGGATGCAGCTGGGGTTGAGTCTCTTGAGTCCACTGTTCATGGACCTGACGAAGTCGACGGCGTTGCCGTTCACGCCACGGGCCTCGTCGCCCTGCCAGTAGATGATGCGGCTGATGGCGTCCATGCGCAGTCCGTCAAAGTGGTAGTCGCGCAGCCACATGTTGGCGCTCGACTGCATGAGGCTGCGGGTCTCGCCGCGAGAGTACATGAAGTTGTGGCTACCCCACTCCGAGACACCCACGTCCTCATGCGGGTATTCGAAGAGGGCCGTGCCGTCGTAGGTGGCGAGGCCGTAGGAGTCAGTGGCAAAGTGCACGGGCACGATGTCGAGAATGCAGCCGATGCCTGCCCGGTGCAGCGTGTCCACAAGATACATGAGCTGCTCTGGCGTTCCGTAGCGGCTGGTCGGCGCAAAGAAGCCCGTTGGCTGGTAGCCCCAGGAGCCGTCGAAGGGATACTCCGAGAGTGGCATGAACTCCACGTAGTTGTAACCGAGGTCATGCAAGTAGTCTACGAGGGGCTGGGCCAGCTCGTCGTAGCGATACCAGTCAGCGGGGTCATCGGAGGCTGCCTCGCCCGAGCGCTTGCGCCAAGAACCCAAGTTGAGCTCGTAGATGTTCATGGGCTTGTCGTAGCTGCTCGCACGTGCTCCCATCCAAGCCCCATCCTGCCAATCGTGGGTAGGCTCGCAGACGATGCTGCGGTGGGCGGGACGAAGCTCCATGCGTCTGCCAAAGGGGTCCGCATGGTCGACAGACGTACCCGCATGGGAGATGCGGTACTCATAGGCGTCACCCTCTCGTGCGCCCGCAACCTCCACCTCCCAGAAGTTGCCATCGAGGGCCGCGTGCATCTCGTACTCGTGTGGCCCATCCCCTTGGCCTGCATCCTGACCGCTGAGAAGCAGCACTACGCCATCGGCCGCCGGGGCGAAGGTGCGAAACACGACGCCCCCCTCGCTCACGTGCGAACCCAGGTAGCCCTGCGCGTCGTACTCTCTGCCAACGTAGAAGTCGTAGCTCTCCATGGGCGTCATCCCTCCACCGGCACGCCTCGTGTCCCTCCTGTCACTATAGCACCGGCGTGCGTATGCGGTGCCGACGTGCGTGCTACACTCGCCGTATGAGAGAACTTTGCAAGATAGACGTCCTCCACGACGAGCGCCTACGCCAAGGCATCGCAGGCAGGGGCCTTGCCATGCTGGTGGCGGGTCTGCTCGCGGCGCTCCTTTTGGCTGCGCTGGGCGTGCGCGACGAGCTTGGACCGCTCGCATGGATAGCCCTGCTGCTGGTATCCCTTGGCCTTGCGCTTCCTGTGCACGAGCTCATCCACGCGGCGGCGTTCAGGCTGCTGGGTGGGCCAGCCGTGCGTGTGCGCTTTGGCTATGCCAAAGGCATGCTCTGGGCGTCGGCGGCAGGCGTGGTCCTTTCACGCAGGCGCTTTGTCGTAGTGCTCCTCGCGCCCGTCACCGTGTTGAGCCTCGCGTTTCTTGCCTGTGGGGTCACTCTGGGTTGCCCGCTTTTGGGCTGGCTATGCTTTGCCGTGCACCTCTCGGGTTGTTCGGGTGATCTTGCGATGGTGTGTGCGATTTGCTCCAGAGGGGATTGCACCCACGTGCGCGACAGTGACTGTGGCATCGACTTGCTAGGCTGAGCGCGAGGTCGAGGGGGACGCCCGACCTCGCGCCGCCGACCTTGCCCCTACACCTGTGCGGGGAGGCTGGTCCTCGCGCTTGCGATCACGTGTCCCTCCATCTGCCTGAGCAACTCGTTGAGCCAGAAGCCCTCGGCGAGGTCGAGCCGGCTGTCGAGGGCATACACGTGCAGGGTGTACACATGGTCCTTGTCAGGGGGCTGCGGTCCGTTGTAGCGGCAGGTCACGAGGGGGTCGGTCTCGCCCGAAAGGGGGGAGGCCGATGAGTTCTTGCCCTGGACCATGCCGAAGGTGCCCACGTTCGAGGCGTCGGCCTCAAGGCTCAGGGTCGCAGATCCTGCTGGCACGGCGATGTTGGCCGCGATCCAATGGATCCACGCGAACCCGCAGACGGGTATGGAGTCAAAGTCAACGAAGCTCAGGGCCAGCGTATGCGTTCCTGTGGGCAGGCCTGACACGCTGAAGGGAAACGAGCAGGTGGGGACACCCTTGTAGAGTTCGCTGGAGTACTTTGCGAAGCGGTCGGGTAGGTAGCCCTTCGAATCCAGTGTCACGTCGATTTGCATAGTGCTCTCCTCTCGTTGTGTCTCCTCGCTCACCATGGTGATGATAGGCCACACGGTCAGCCGTATGTCCTACAATCTATCCTGAGGAGTCAAAATGGTCGGTCACACGGGCACAGGTACACAGATCGCTCGCGTAGCTGTGGGTTGGGAGGAAAGACGCACATGACAACGCCGCTTCTGCTGCACGCCTGCTGTGGCCCCTGCTCCTTAGAACCCGTAAGGCTCCTTCGCGCCGAGGGATTCGAGCCCACCATCTGCTGGACGAACCCCAACATCCAGCCTCTTGAGGAGCATGACCGTCGCCTGCAGACGCTTCGGGCTTGGGCGGCCGATGTCGCCCAGCTTGAGGTCATCATCGCAGGAGATGACCGAAAGGCATGGGAGAGGGCCGTGGCACCTGCGGCATTCGATAGGCAGCGACGGTGCCGCGCCTGCTATGCGCTGCGCCTCGCAGAGGTCTGTCGCATCGCTCGGGGGCGGGGCTTCACGCACGTATCGACGACGCTTGCCGTCTCGCCCTACCAGCTCTTCGACATCTGCGAAGAGGAGTTTGCCAGGCTTGCGAGCGCCCATGGCCTCACGGCCGTCTGGCGCGACTTCAGGCCCCACTATCCCGACGCCATCCGCCAGGCCTGTGCGCTGTGCATGTATCGGCAGTGCTATTGCGGCTGTCGCTTCTCTGCGGCGGAGGCCGCCATCGAGCGCCATGAGGCTCGTGACGCGCGCAAAGAGAGACGTGCCGCAGCGCGGCGGATGTCAACCTCCGCAGCATCCCTGTGCCCCGTCCTTGCCATGGTGCGCTAGAATGGGCAGCCGCTGACGCTGACGCCGATACGACAGGGGGCCGCATGCGCACCGACGACTTTGACTACCCGCTTCCCGACGAGCTCATTGCCCAAAGGCCGGCGGAGCCGCGTGACTCCTGCCGTCTGCTCGTTCTCCATCGCGAGAGTGGCAAGGTTGAGCATCGCCGCTTCACGGACCTCATCGACTACCTGGAGCCAGGTGACCTTCTCGTCGCAAACGAGACTCGCGTGCTGCCGGGACGCCTTCTGGGCCGCAAGCGGGGGACGGGCGGCGTCGCGCAGACGCTTCTTTTGAGGCGTCGAGAGGACCTTGATTCTGAGGGCCATGTTTGGGAGTGTCTCGTAAAGCCGGGCAAGCGTCTCAGGCAGGGGGCTGTCATCGAGTATCGCCAAGGCGGAGCTCATGCGCCTGTGACCGCAGAGCCGCTGCTCGAAGGCAGGATCATCGACTATCTGGAGGGCAGTCGCGGGGGGCGTCTCGTGCGCTTCGAGACGCGAGGCGCACTCTCGCTCCATGAGGCCATCCACCAAATCGGACTCGTGCCGCTTCCGCCCTACATCACGCAGTACGAGGGCAATCCCGAGAACTACCAAACCGTCTACGCCATGCGGGAGGAGCACTCGGCTGCGGCCCCGACGGCAGGGCTACACTTCACGCCCACGCTCATCAAGACTATCCGGCAGAAGGGCGTCCTGTTCGGGACCGTCGAGCTTGAGGTGGGACTCGACACCTTCCGTCTGGTGGAGGAGGACGATCCCACCGAACACGTGATGCATACGGAGCGCTACCGCGTGGGGCAGGACGTCGTCGATGCCGTGCACGCCGCCAAGGCGGCAGGACATCGCGTCATCGCCGTTGGCACGACCTCGGTCCGCTCGCTCGAGAGCGCCTTTGACCCGAGCCTGCCTGCCACGACCCCTCCCGTCACGGCGCGTGGCTTCGAGAGGGCAGCTGGGTCTGCGGCGCTCACCGGCACAGGCGACATCGCAGCGTGTCTCGACGCGACCACGGACCTCTACCTGATGCCGGGCTCGACCTTCCATGTGGTGGACGCCCTCGTCACGAACTTCCATGTGCCGCGCTCGACGCTTATGATGCTCGTCTCGGCCCTTGCCACAAGAGAGCAGATCATGGCTGCCTATCGGGCTGCCATCGACGAGCGCTACCGCTTCCTGAGCTTTGGCGACGCGATGCTCATCGTGTAGGGGCAAAGGGTTGCTCGAGGGATCACCGGCCGCCTTCAGCGTGCCACCGGCCGTGAGTCACTCGTAGCGTGACACCCCAGCCGCCGCCCGCCCGTAGCGTGGCGCCCTGCGGGCCGCCCTCGATGTGTCGTCCCAGCCGCCAACAACCCTAACGGTGTGTCAGCAGCCAGACCACCACGGCGACGATGGCGATGAGCAGTGCGACGACCCCGAACACGAGGTAGCGCTGGCCACGCGTCTTGGCCCTGAGTGACTTCTCGCTCTCGGCGAGTTGACCCTCGTTACCCTTAAGCTGCTCGAGCTGTTGCTCGCCCTCTTGGATCGACTGCCTGAGCGCGATCGTCCTCTCGGGCGTGTTGTGGATGTCGTTGGCCTCGTCGAGGACATCTTGTGCCACGGCTATGCGCTTCTGGGCAGCTTGGGCGTCCTTCTCGGCCTGTGCCTGCTCGTCCTTCTTTGCCGCGATCTTATCGGAGAGCGCCTTCTCCTGATCCATGGCGGCATTATAGAGAGACTCGTACTCTTCGCGACGCCCTGTGGCCTCTCGCTTTGCCTCGTTTGCCTGTCGCTCGATGACCTCCAGTGACTGCTTCTGCGTCCAGAGGTGGGTTTGAGCGTTGTCCACGAGCCGTTGGCATTCGTCCGTGACGCGTGTCACCTCGCTGCGAGCCGTGCTGAGGTGCGTCTGCTCGGCGGTGAGCTCGCTCTGCATCTTCGAGAGGGCCGAGGCGGACGTGTCGGGATCTGCCTTCAGGTTGGCGAGTTCCGACTCGACTCGACGTATCCTGTCCTGTGCGTTGTCGACGGCCTTGTTGGCCGCCGCTATGCGCTGCTCGCGCCTCTTGGCGGCATCGGCGACCTGCTGGTCGGCCGTCTTGACCGCGCGCTTGGCATCGGAGAGCGAGCGGGCGGCATCGTCCGAGCGTCCCTTGGTGGACTCCATGAGCTCGCGATAGGGCCTGAGGCTTTCCTCGTGCTCGGCCCGCATGGCGCTGAGCTCGGACTCGAGCTTTGAGCAGTCCTGTCCGATGCGCTTGAGCCGGACGTTCGCGTCGTTCAGTGACCTGTTCGCGTCAGAGCTCTCGGCCTTTTGCTCGCTCACGATGCTGCCGTAGTGTCTCTCTATGTCCTCGCGGTGGCTGAGCTCCGCGCGGTCCTGCTCGAGCCTCTGGCTCAGTTCACGTACCTGCCCCTTGACGCTTGCATGCTGACGGGAAGCCTCTCGGACGCGCCTGATCGCATCGATGCCACCCCTCAGAGAACCTACCGCCGCAGCCATGGGGGATGGGTTCTTTTCCTGTGGTCCGTCAACTTTCTGGCCGTTCTGCGGATTGATTTTTGGCTTGTCGGCCATGGGTACCCCTTTCGTGCGCGCTGATGTCGCCAGAATCCAGAGAAAGACACCAGAACCATCCTATCATCAAGCAACTATGTTTCGATCGTGTGACCATCCGCAGAGCCGCCCGAATGTCACTTTGGCCGAATATGGCCTTTTCGGATGGACTATATGCCGTTATTTGGTGTACTCTTCATCTATCTGCTGGCTAGGGGGGCTCGCTCATCCGCGAGGGGCCCGACAGGACAAAGGAGAATTCCCATGGTTTCTAAGCAGGTCACTATCGTTAGCTCCACCGGTCTCCATGCTCGTCCGGCTTCCCAGTTCGTTCAGGTCGCCAAGGGGTTTCAGTGCGCCGTTACCATCAAGGACGTCGAGAAGGGTTCTTCCCCCATCAACGCCAAGTCCATCATGATGATTCTGGCCGCTGGCCTGGGCACCGGCTCCAAGGTTGAGATCGCCTGCGACGGCGCCGATGAGCAGGACGCGCTGAACGCGCTTGTCACCATCAAGGACGGCGACGAGTCCCTGTTCTCCGAGTAGTAGGCTCATCCTCGCCTGAGCTGCGGCTCAAGGCGTGGCCATAGGTCCTCGTGAGGGGCCACATCAGCTGCGGTTCTGGTGTGGTCCCTTCTTCGTGGATCCAGTGTGCCACAGGAGCCAAACTTCCTTGAGTGATAGTGCCCCTCAGATTCTGGGGTACCTTGTTTTTTGACTCAACTGGGCAAACGTCCCCGACTCGGTACCCCGCAGATTCTGGGGCACTAAGCGACAACGCTAGGGGGCTAGGGGGAGGCGCGAGGACAGAAAGGACACAGGCCGTGAGCGAGCGACAGTTCAGCTTTGACATCATCGCGGAGGATCCCGTGACCCACGCCCGCGCAGGCGTGTTCCACACGCCGCATGGTGACGTCCCCACCCCCATCTTCATGCCAGTGGGGACGAAGGCTACGGTAAAGGGCCTTCTGCCCGACCAGCTCAAGGCCATCGGCACGAGGATCCTGCTTGCCAATACCTACCACCTCTCGCAGCGTCCCGGTGCCGACCTCATCGAGGACATGGGCGGCCTTCATACGTTCATGCGCTGGGACGGACCCATCCTCACAGACTCGGGTGGCTTTCAGATCTTTAGCCATGGAGAGTTCGTGCGGCTCGCGGATGAGGGTGTGACCTTCCGCACCGTGGACTACGACGGCTCCTACGTCCACTGGTCACCTGCGGACAACATGCGCATAGCGCAGCAGTTGGGTGCCGACATCGTGATGCAGCTCGACCAGTGCCCTCCCTACCCAGCCGAAAGGCGCTTCGTCGAGCGCGCCGTCGAGCTCTCGGGCCTGTGGGCCGAGAGCTGCCGTGCCGCGCACACCAGAGAGGATCAGGCCCTCTTTGGCATCGTCCAGGGTGGCGTGCACATGGACCTGCGCCTGAGGAGCCTTTCTCGCCTCGAGGCCTGCGGGGGCTTTCCCGGCTACGGCATCGGCGGCTACTCGGTGGGGGAGGACCACAGTACCATGTTCGAGACCCTCGCGCCCCTTGCAAGCGAGCACATGCCGCGCGAGAAGCCCCGCTACCTCATGGGTGTGGGTAACCCCACGACGCTCGTGCATGGTGTCGAGTGCGGCATCGACATGTTCGACTGTGTGCTGCCCACGCGCACGGCGCGCATGGGGTGCGCCTTCTCAAGGGAGGGACGGCTCAAGCTCCGCCATGCCCGCTTCACGCATGATGCCGCCATCCTGGACGAGGGCTGCGACTGCCCGGCCTGCGCGGGCGGCTACACCCGCGCCTACCTCCACCACCTCGTCAAGCAGGGCGAGATGGTGGGCGCCATCCTGCTCAGCCTGCACAACCTGCGCTTTTTGCTCCACCTCATGGAGCGCGCCCGCGAGGCCATCATCGACGGCAGCTACGCTTCCTTCGTGAGGCGCTGGGATGCACTTCCCGCCGCCGACAAGGACTGGTAACGCCTGGCGACGCCCGCGCACAGGTGGCGGGGGTCTGGCCCTGAGGTTAAGCTCACTCTTCGAGCTGACCTGCGCACAGGTGGCGGGATGGGGTGCCCTGCACCCTCAGAGTGCCCCGTGCCCCCAGACAGCCCTCGGATTTTCCTATCCTTCCTGCTTGGGGGCCGAGACATACTGTAACTCGACTCTTGGTTCGGCAAAGGCGAGCACGTCTACGAAGTCGTTGTAGCCCATGAGGCAGAAGTGGCGCACCGTGCCCACCTCGTATCCGTAGGCACTCTCGCGGTGGATCCATTCTTGAAACTCCGAGTCGTGTACCTCGAACAGGAGGTCCCCCGCAGGCATTTCGACGTCGTCGTCGAGTGCCTCCAGGGAGCGAACCCAGTAGTGCAGGGAGTTGTGTCTGTCGCTCTCTTCGGCCCACCTGACCGACAACACCACGTCGATGTCGAAAATCACCACAACCCTGACGTTCGTACCGTCAAAGACAACCCTAAACTCATCCCCTCCCCACGCGACGCTCAAGAGCTCGTAGGGGTCCTCTGGGACGGGCATCTCCATACCCTCGGGCTGCCACGGTTCCCATCGCTCGCGGGAGCGATCATAGGCGTCGGGCATGACAGGTCACCTCTTCCCTTCCTGTGAAGCGCCCATGGATCTGGAGGACGACGCGGGAGAAGGCCCCTTCGTCCTGGGGGATGGGAGGGCGCTTCAGATTAACACATGGCTCTCCCAGCGAGAGCACGTCCACAATGTCATTGTCCGACGCAAGGCAGAAGTGTCGAACGTCAAAAAAGTGTCGAACGTCAAAATACAGCATCCTCGGTCCCTCCAGGCTAAACCATCTGAGCGGCTCCGTCTCAAACGCCCGCGACCCGCCGCCCGATCCCCTGCCCGCGACCCGCCATCTGCCCCTTTGCCCTATGGTCTCTGTGTCCTTGCCGCTGTCCCTCCATGACTGCGCTATCATAGATAAGTTCAGTCACGAGGGGGACGCACGTCCCCATAACGGGAGAGTCACATGGCACGAGACAGCAAGCGCTCGGGCTCCAAGCTTGGCGTGGACCGGTGGAAGGAGTCCGAAGCAGGTAGCTCTGGAGGCGACAAAGCCTCAAGAAAGCTGAGGAGTGAGGGAAGACGGCGGGCGGAAAAGGGTTCGCGCGCCCGGGGCAAGATGAGTCCCAAGGCCCGTCGCTACCTGTCGACCCTCGTCGTCCTCTTGGTGGTCCTGGTGATCTCCGTTATCGGCTTCACGCCCGTGAGCGAGAGGATCACCCAGGGCCTCGATATCAGGGGCGGCGTTTCTGTGATCATGCGGGCGTCCACCTCCGACGGCTCGACGCCAAGCGCGAGTGACATGGCCACAGCCACCACCATCGTGCAGAGCCGCGTTAACGCCCTCGGCGCCTCCGAGACGTCTGTGCAGCAGCAGGGCACGAACTCCATCCTGATCCAGATACCGGGTGCCACCGATGCCGATGCGGTCATCTCGACCTTAGGCCAGACCGGCCACCTGGAGTTCGTTCGCCTCGACCAGATAGGCGATGCCGACGCGCTCATGAAGCTCTCGGCCGGCACGAGCAACGTCAAGCTCAAGGACGGTACCTACACCGCCTTCATGGACGGCTCCGTGATCTCGACTGTGGCAGTGGGGCAGAACACCACGAGCGCGACCGGGGGCTATGCGGTCAACCTCACCCTCAACCCCGAGGGCAGCAGGGTGTTCGCGGAGATCACCAAAGAGCTTGCCCCCACGGGTGGTCAGATCGCCATCGTGCTCGACGGCGTCATCTACTCCGCGCCCAGGGTCCAAAATGAGATCACGGGAGGGCAGGTCTCCATCACGGGCAACTTCAGTATCGACAAGGCCAAAGAGCTCAAGACGGTGCTTGACTCGGGTTCGCTTCCCGTCACGCTCACCTACTCCGAGAGCCGCGTCGTCGGCCCGACCCTCGGGCAGGACTCCCTCGCCCAGGGCGTCGTTGCCATCGGCGTCGGCATCGTGATCGTGGTTGCCTACCTATTCTTCTTCTACCATGGCCTCGGGCTTCTCACCCTCGGGTCGCTCGCTGCCTTCGCCATCCTCTACCTGGGACTCTTGGCACTTCTCTCGCACTTTGGCGCCTTCGCGCTCACGCTGCCGGGTCTTGCCGGCGTGGTGCTTACCACGGGCTCTGCCGCCGACTCCTCGATTTTGGTGCTGGAGCGCTTTCGTGAGGAGATCCGCATGGGTCGCTCCATCAGACAGGCGTCGGTCTCCGGCGCCAAGCACGGCATCATGACCTCGCTCGACGCCGATGCCGTCACGATGGTCACGGCGCTCGCCCTCTTCTTCGTCGCGGTGGGATCGGTCAAGGGCTTTGGACTCACGCTCGCCCTCGGCATCGTCTGTGACGTTATCACCATGTTCTGCTTCAAGGCGCCCGCCCTGCGCCTGCTCGCACTCGGACCCATAGAGCGGGCCCCTAGGTTCTGGGGCGTCAAGCAGGATCTCGATGAGGCGGCCCGCCTGCAAGAGGAGACCGCTGCCACAGGCGACAGGGGTGCTGGGAAGGGGGGTGAGTCACGTGCGTAGTCACTTCTCGAAGGAGATTCCCTTCATGGCCCACCGCAGGCAATTCTTGGGTCTCTCGGCCCTGCTCGTGGTGCTTGCCATCGTCGGGTTCGCGGTCCGTGGCCTGACCTTTGGCATCGAGTTCAAAGGTGGTACCGAGATAGACTTCCACGGTACGGGCTCCGTTACGATCGAGCAGATGAGGTCCGCCCTCGTCTCTGCCGGCGAGGCCGATCCGACCATCCAGACCTCGCTTGTCGAGGGCGTTGCCGGCTTCTTGGTGCGCTCTGACACCACCGATCCGAACACGGCCAACGAGCATGCCGAGACGGCGGCTGCGTCTTTGGGACTTACGTCAGAGAACTACACGGTGACCACGATCGGCCCCGACTGGGGCGCCGACGTCACGCGCTCGTCGGCCATGGCCTTTGGTGTGGCGATCCTGCTGATCATCGCCTATGTGTCCCTTAGGTACGAGTGGAAGATGTCGATCACCGCCATCGTGGCCTTGCTCCACGACCTCCTCATCACGATGGGCGTCTATGCGTGGACGCAGACGCCCGTCACCCCCAACGTCGTCGCGGCGCTGCTCACGATCATGGGCTACTCGCTCTACGACACCGTGGTCGAGTTCAACCGCATGAACGAGAACGCCAAGCAACTCAGGGATGGCAAGCATCGCACCTACTACCAAATCGCGAACTTCTCGATCAACGAGGTCTTCGTGCGCACGATCAACACGACGCTCACCTCGGCCGTTCCTGTCATCGCCATGCTTACCCTGGGCGGGGCGACCCTCAAGGACTTCGCGTTCGCCATGCTCATCGGAGAGCTTTTGGGCACCTACTCGAGCTTTGCCGTTGCCAGCCCGCTTCTGGCCATCTGGAAGACGCGAGAGCCCAAGTGGGCCAAGCGTGAGGACAAATACGGTGGGCGGAGCGTCAAGAGCGTCCAGGACGAGCGGGGCCTTGGGGAGCCTAGCTAGTGGCGGGGCTCCTCGACAGCAGGCGTTGGGAGCTCCTTGGGGGCGATCCCAGCTCGGAGCGGGCCATCGTCGAGGCCTGCGGCGTCGTGCCCATCGTGGCGCGCACCCTCGTCTCGCGCGGCATACGTGACGTCGAGGAGGCACGGCTCTTCCTGTCGCCCTCGATAGAGCGCGACTGGCTCGACCCCCTCCTCATCCCCGGCATGAGCGAGGTGGCCGACAGGGTCCAGGCGGCCATAGAGGGCGGCGAGACCATCGCGGTCTTCGGTGACTTCGACGTGGATGGCATGAGTGCGACCTGCCTTCTGACCCTTGGCGTGAGGAGGCTGGGAGGACACGTCCTTCCCTTCATACCCGATCGCTTCAAGGAGGGTTACGGGCTCTCCCGCACCTCGCTCGAGAGGATGCTGTCAGGCGACCGTCCGGATCTCATCGTGACCGTCGACAACGGCATCTCGGCCAGAGTCGAGGTGGACTGGCTGCTGTCCCAAGGGATCGACGTTGTGGTGACCGACCACCACGAGCCTGCCGAGCTCGTGCCCGAAGGCGTTGCCGTCACCGACCCCAAGCTCGAGCCTGACTGCCCCTCTCGCGAACTTGCGGGTGCGGGCGTTGCCCTCAAGCTCCTCCAGGTTCTGGGGCGCAGACTGGGTCAACCGGAGCTCTGGAGGCGCTACACCGAGATCGCCACCTTGGGCACCATCTCCGACATGATGCTCCTCAAGGGAGAGAACCGCGCCCTCGTTGCCGACGGCATCAGCCGTATGCGAGCCACGGATCGGCCCGGCATCGTCGAGCTCGCGGCGACGGCTCGCACGGACCTCTCGCGGATCAGCTCTGACTCGCTGCCATTCTCGCTCATACCACGCCTGAACGCCGCTGGCCGTATGGGCCAGACGAAGGTGGCCTTTGACCTTTTGATGGCGGATGACCCACTTGAGGCCCGGACGCTCGCGCTGCGGCTCGAGGAGATCAACACGAGCCGTCGCGAGACGGAGTCGAGCCTTGCGGCAGAGGCCCTGGCGCAGGTGGAGTCGGACTATCATGGGGAGCGAGTTATCGTCGTCGCCGGAAAGGGCTGGCATGAGGGCGTCAAGGGCATCGTCGCGAGTCGCGTCACCAGTCGCTACCACGTACCCTCGCTTCTCTTCTCGATAGCCGAGGACGGCATCGCCCGTGGGTCTGGGCGCTCGGTGGGCACGGTGGACCTCTTCAAGGCGGTCGAGCGCTGCTCGGACCTCCTGGTGCGCTTTGGCGGCCACTCAGGCGCCGTGGGCGTGACCTGCGAGGCAGACAAGCTGGACGCGCTTCGCGAGCGACTCTCTGAGGTTATGGACGAGCTGCCCCAGGAGCAGTTCGAGAGCAGGGGAGAGGTCGATGCCCTGGTCTCTCTCTCGGAGATGACGGTCGGTAACCTCGATGCGCTCGATGCGCTCCAACCCTTTGGCCAGGCCAACAAGAAGCCGCTCTTTGCCGCGTGCGGCGTGAGCATGAAAAATCGCGGCAAGGTGGGGGTTGCCGGCAATCACCTGCGCTTCGTCGCCACAGATGGCCAGGGTTCGGTTGCCGCCATCATGTTTAGGGTTCCCCAGATAGACCGCGCAGTGGCCTGCGACGAGGTCGTCGACCTCGTCTTCGAGCCGGTCAACGAGGCCTGGCAGGGGCGCATCAAGCCGAAGCTCATGGTCAAGGACATCATCTACCGCGAGGAGGCCCCGGTGGAGGCTGCCGTCTCGAGCTTGACCGAGCAGATCTTCGCAAGCGCTCAGGAATGTCTTGCCGCCTCCGCCGACGTGCTTGGCTGTGGGCCTGTTGCGCTCGCCTGCGGCGCGACCCTCGTGGCTGACGGGTCGTCCGCCTCCTTGCGTGATGCTGCCCTGTGTGCGAACGCCTCGGGCCCACAGCACGCAGCCACTGCCTCACCAGGGTCTTTGCCGCCTGCGACGGGCAGGCTCGCAAACACGCCCTCTGGGCTTTCCTACGAGCAGCTTACCGATGAGCTACGCCGTCGCATGATCGGCTCCTCGGCGCTCCTGCCCGCCCAGAGCGAGACGCTCGCTCGCCTGGCGCGTGGGCGCTCCTGTCTCTGTGTCATGGCCACGGGCAGGGGCAAGTCACTCATCTTTCACATCCATGCGGCCCGCGAGGCCATCGCACACGGCAGGGCGAGCGTCTTCGTATACCCGCTGAGGGCCCTTGTGGCCGACCAGGCCTTTCACTTGGGGACCGTCTTGGGGGAGCTTGGGCTTGACGTTCGCGTGCTCACGGGCGAGACGCCTCGCGAGGGGCGCGAGGAGGCGTTCTCTGCCCTCGCGAGCGGAAAGGTGAGCGTGCTTCTGACGACACCTGAGTTTCTTGCTATTCACGTCGATCGCTTTGCCGCCTCTGGACGCATTGGCTTCGTGGTCATCGACGAGGCCCATCACGGTGACGTGACCTCTGCCCGGGCGCGGGATGCCTACGCGGGGCTTTCGCGCGTACTCGACGCGCTGGGTAACCCCACCGCTCTGGCGGTCACGGCCACGGCCGGCTCCGCTGCGGCCCGTCAGATAGCAACGCTGCTCTCCATAGACGAGGACGATGTCATCGTGGACGCTTCGGTGCGTGAGAACCTTCACCTCATCGACCTTCGCGAGTCTCGCGATCGCAGCGTCGCCCTCGTGAGCATCGTCGCCACGGGCGAGAAGACCGTCATCTACGTCAACAGCCGCGAGCGCAGCTTGGGGCTTGCGCGCATGCTCAGGAAGGGCGTTCCGGACCTTGGCCATAGGATCTCCTTCTACAACGCAGGCATGCCTCGAGAGCTGCGCAGGCGCGTCGAGGACGCCTTCAGAGAGGGCCTGCTCACGACCATAGTCTCCACGAGTGCCTTTGGCGAGGGGGTGAACCTCCCCGACGTTCGCAACGTCGTGCTCTATCACATGCCCTTCGATGCGGTGGAGTTCAACCAGATGAGTGGGCGGGCAGGCAGGGACGGCGAGGACGCCGCCGTGTGGCTGCTCTTTGGATCGCGTGACGCCCACATAAACGAGCGTGTGCTCGCCAGTGCCGCGCCGCAGCGCGAGATCATGGCACAGCTCTACGTCTCGATCCGAGACCTCTGCGGCGACGTGGGCCAGACCGTCGCCGACGACAGCGACATCGTCGCGAGGGCGCACGCAGCCGGAAGTCCTTGGGATTTCGATGAGCGTGAGGTGGCCTCGGCCATCGCGACCTTTAGCGAACTTGGCTTCATTCAGGTGGATGGGTACGGGCCGAGCAGGCGCATTACGGTGGCCGTGAGGCCGCAGCACAGCTCGCTCGAGCGCTCAAGTCGCTATCTTGCCGGATTAAGTCAGGTTGATGACTTCAGGACGTTTAGAGATTGGGTACTCTCTAGTAGTCAGGAGGAACTTCTCAAGCGCATCAATCGTCCGATGGTGCCTGACTTCGGAACGGTCGTGGATAGAAACGGGGGACTCACATGAGCATGAGCGAGGCGCAAGACGCGCGTTCGACGGATGCACAAGGGCAGATACCCCAGGCCGATAACTGGCGCGTGCTGAAGAGCATCTGCGCCGAGTACTTTGACAACAGGGCCATGGGCAAACTCGTCTCGGCCTACGAGTTTGCTTCTGAGTATCACAAGAACCAGCGACGACGATCGGGCGAGCCCTACATCAATCACCCCGTCGAGGTCGCTCTCATCCTGGCCAAGGACCTCAGGATGGACGAGGACCCCATCTGCGCCGCCCTACTGCATGACACGGTGGAGGACACGAGTGCTACCCTGCGAGACCTCAGGGATCGCTTTGGCACTGCGGTGGCCGAGCTGGTGGACGGCGTGACAAAGCTCACCTCCATCGAAGTCACATCCATAGACGAGAAGCAGGCGCTCAACCTGCGCAAGATGTTTCTTGCCATGTCAAAGGACATACGCGTCATAATCATCAAACTTGCGGATCGCCTGCACAACATGAGGACCCTGGCCGCCCTCAAGTCCGATCGTCGCATCTTCAAGGCACACGAGACGATGGACATCTATGCCCCGCTGGCCGACAGGCTTGGCATGAGCTCCATCAAGTGGGAGCTCGAGGACCTTGCCTTCTTCTATCTTGATCCCGAGGAATACGAGCGCATCGCTCGCATGGTGCAGGACTCCCGTGCCCAGCGCGAGCAGGAAACCTCCGAGGCCATCAAGATCCTCGACAGCACGCTTCGGGACGTGGGTCTTACGGGCTATCAGATCACTGGGCGCCCCAAGCATCTGTGGTCCATCTACCAGAAGATGACGCACAAGGGCAAGGAGTTCTCCGATATCTACGACCTCATCGCACTGCGCGTGCTTACCGACTCGGAAAGGAGCTGCTACTCCGTCCTCGGTGCCGCCCACTCACTATGGCACCCGCTGACCATTTGCTTCAAGGACTACATCGCGACGCCAAAGGCTAATGGCTACCAGTCCTTGCACACGACGGTCATAGGCTTGGGGGCCCATCCCATCGAGATACAGATCCGTACCTACAAGATGCACGACACGGCCGAGTACGGCATAGCCGCCCACTGGCTCTACAAGAGGTCCGGAAATTCGGATGGGAAGATGAGTGACGATGACAAGAGCATCGACTCGCGGATAAACCAGATACGTAGGAGCCTAGACTGGATCGCTGACGAGGACATGGGGGAGGCACGTAAGTTTCTCCAGGATCTGCGCACGGATCTCTTCGAGGACGAGATCTTCGTCTTCACGCCCAAGGGGGAGGTCATGAGCCTGAGGCGCGGCTCCACGCCCCTCGACTTCGCCTATGCCGTGCACACCGAGGTGGGCAACCACTGCGTGGGCGCCTTGGTCAACGGTAAGGTCGTACCCTTCTCATATCACCTTAAAATCGGTGACCGCATCAAGGTGCTGACCAACAAGCAAGGCAAGCCCAGTCGGGACTGGCTGAATATCGTCACGACGCAGTCATCCAAGGCAAAGATACGCAAGTACTTCACCACCCTCTCCAAGACCGATGACGCCGAGCGGGGACGCAGCGAGCTTGCGCGCGAGCTTCGTAAGAAGGGCTATGGCATCTCGACGGCGCGCACCCAGGACGCGCTCGAGCAAGTCGCCGTCCAACTCGACTACCGACGGGCGGATGACCTGTTCGCGGCAATCGGCACGGGCAAGGTCTCGTGCCGGCAGACGACACATCGTGTCGTCGCCGTGCTCGAGGAGAACTCTTCCGAGCGGCAGGAAGAGCGCGAGCGCCGAGCGCGGCTGAGAAACGCCAAGAAGCGGGCCATCGCCGAGGACAAGCCCCTCGTGACGCCTGCGGCATATGTCAGCTCGGACAAGGGCAGACGCCGCAGTTCCTGTGGCGTCGTGGTCAAGGGGGACCCCGATCTCCTCGCCCATCTGGCGCGCTGCTGCAATCCCGTTATGGGCGATGACATCGTGGGTTTCATCACGCGCGGGCGGGGCGTCTCGGTGCACCGCAACAACTGTCCCAACGTCCAGCGCCTGATGGAGCATCCCGAGCGCATGATTGACGTCGAGTGGGACACGACGGGGGCAACGGAGTTCCATGTCGAGATCGTGGTGGAGGCCTGCGACCGAATGGGTCTCATCGAGGAGGTGGGTGGCGCCATTCGCAGGGCGGGGGGAAACATCCTCTCAACGATGAGCGGGATTGTGAAGGGAGACGTGGCGCGCATGCGCTACCTGATAGCGATCTCTGACGCCTCGCTTTTGGACCCCTTGCTCGCCCTGGTGAGCAATGTCCCATCGGTCTTCGACTGTAGGCGCATCATGGCCGGGGAGGGCGCAAAAACCAACTGAGGAGGAGGAACTGGCATGGCTGAGACAAGCGAGAGGGCCCATGAGGGCTATGAGGACCACGATGAACACGAGGGTCACGAGGGCTGCGACTGTGGGTGCGACCATCACGAGGGTGAGGCCCACGACGGGTGTCACGGGCAGAACGACGGGCGCGACCAGGTTGCGATGTTTGTCGTCGGTCCCATCGAGACCAACTGCTACGTCTACATCTCTGAGGGCGAGTGCATGGTCGTCGATCCGGGGAACTCTGGCGCAAAGATAGCCGAGCACCTCCCTGACGGCGTGAGGGTCAAGTACATCGCGGCGACGCATGGGCACGGTGACCATGTGGGCGGCGTGAAGGCGCTCAAGGAGGTCGTCGGCGGGAGCTACGTGATCCATCCGGCCGATGTCGAGCTGGCCAAGCACGCCGGCGAGCCCTGTGAGCTGGGTTATGCCTACGATGACAACGCCCCCGATCCCGATCTGACCTACACGGAAGGCGACGTCATCAAGGTGGGCAGCGCCGGCTTTTGCGTCATCGAGACGCCGGGTCACACACCGGGGAGCATCTGCTTGGTGGGGGAGGGGAGCGCGGAGGGTGTCTGCTTTGTGGGAGACACGGTGTTTCAGGGCTCCTGTGGACGCACTGATCTTGCAGGTGGCAGTCCTGAGGACATGAGAGCCTCTCTCGCTCGCGTCAAGCGCGAGATAGACCCCCATACCACTCTCTTCTGCGGCCACGGGGAGATCACGACGATGGAGGACGAGCTGGCGTCGAACCCCTACTTTCAGTAGGTCCAGTAGGTGCAGCAGGTCCAGTAGGGCCTCAACGTGCGAAGTGAGTGAATCACTCACTTCATAATCACGAAGTGAGTGATTTTTGAGGCGAAAACGGGTACCCCTCGAAACGGCAAATCGAGAGATACGCAGGTCAGAGACTTACTGAAAGAGAAATCGAAGTGAGTGAATCACTCACTTCGCAACGACGTTGTGAGTGATTCACTCACTTCGCAATGACCACTTCGCAACGACCGTGAAGGTCGTGATGAGGGCAACACTCGCTGCCCAGATTTGCTATAGTCAATGCCGTGCTGCGCCCGGATGGCGGAACTGGCAGACGCGACGGACTCAAAACCCGTTGCCAGCGATGGCATGTGGGTTCGATCCCCACTCCGGGCACCATTGCGATTGAAGGGCCGTATCAGGGGAGACTCTGATACGGCCGTTTTCTTAGGTCTTGGGAGGCGGCCGGCGTCCGTGCATCCTCGGCCTGTCATACCTATGACCCACGCCCGGGCGATCACCGTCCGCCATGCCTATGCCTCACGCCAGACCGCCCTCGGCGTCTCTATGCCTGTGCACTCTCGACGCACCGTGCCTGGCTGCCCCCGAAGGTCACCGCCTCCAACGTCACGGCATGCCGTTCAGCCCCAAGTACTAGGCCCCAAGAGCCCCAAGGTCAGGCTCGCGTGTGCTAGCTTGCGCTCTTGTCCTCGTGGTAGTCCGTCTCGGTGTTGACGTTCCATACGTTGCTGCGATCTGTCGTGCCACCAAGCAGGTCATCCACCGCATAGAACGCGGTCATCATCGAGTGGTCCATGTTGTTGTAGCGATGCTGGCCGTTACGCCCCAGGCAGAAGAGGTTGGGGTGCGTGTCCAGCCAGGCAATGAGCTCGTCGATCTGCCCGTAGCTGTCAAAGTAGGCGGGGTAGGCCTTCTTTACGTGCTCGACGTGGCTATCCAAGGGCTTGGACTGGGGAGAGAGCACGCCCATGCGCACGAGCTCGGCAGACGCGAAGCGCACGCGATCCTCGTCGTGCATGTTCCAAAAGTCATCACCCTCGTCGCAGAAGTACTCAAGCCCGATCCAGATAGTCTCCGTGGGCCGTCTGACCATGTAGGGCGACCAGTTGTTGAAGATCTGGATGCGTCCGAGCTTCACGCTGGCATCCTGGACGTAAATCCAGTTGTCAGGGACGATGTTGCTGAGGGTGCGAATATCTGTCTCGTTTTTGAGCTCGAGCCTGTCCACGAGAAGTCCCACGGTCACGAAGTCGCGGTAGGGGAGGCCTGCGGCAATCGCATGAACGTCTGTGGGGATGGTGTCGAAGGCGTCCGCGAGGTCTTTGAGGGGCATCGTGCTCATAACGGTGTCGGCCTCGTAGGTGCTACCGTCCTGGCAACTCACGGCCGTGATTCTGCCCTCTTCGTCGGTGGAGAGGCCCGTCACACGAGCGCCCATGATGATGGTGCCGCCCATGGCGCGAACCTTGCGGGCGGCCTCTTCCCAGAGCTGCCCGGGACCGTACTTGGGGTAGGAGAAGCGCTCGATAAGCGAGGTCTCGCCCCCCTGCTCCTGCTTTTTTCCGGTCGCCTTGGCGATGGCGTCCTTGAGGACGGCGGCTATCGAGAGGCCCTTCACGCGCTGTGAGCCCCAGTCGGCGCTGATGTCCCGTGGGTGGCGGCCCCAGAGCTTCTCGGTGTAGCCCTCGAAGAACATCGAATAGAGCGCGCGACCAAAGCGGTTTATGTAGAAGTTCTCTAGATTATCCTCGGGAAGTCTTCTGACTCGCGCCCCAAGGTAGTTGAAGCCGACGTGCAATGTGGTCACAGGTCCCATGTTCCTGAGTGTCCGGGCGCTCAGGCTCACGGGATAGTCAAAGAACTTGTGGTCGTAGTAGATGCGAGACACGCGATGGCGAGAGAGCATCACACGATCGACCTTCTCGGGATCTGGCCCCCCATCGGCAAGCGGGCACACACGACCAAGGACCCTGTCGTCGAAGGCGAGGGAACCTTGCATGGGCATGAGCTTGGCCCACCAGGCATTGACGCGCTCCTCCTTGGAAAAGAAGCGGTGCCCGCCAATGTCCATGCGGTTGCCGTCGTGCTCGACGGTGCGCGATATGCCACCGATTGCCTGGGTCTCCTCAAGGACGGCGACCTCAAACTCTTCGGGCGCGCGGCTCAGAAGCTCATGCGCTGCGGTGATGCCCGCAGGACCGGCCCCGATGACGATGACTCTCTTCAAGAGTGCTCCAACTGACGGTACTTGTAATGGCTATCGCTTAAGGTTACTATGCCTTAGGATAGGAGAAGTTCAAGACAGGGGTTTTTTGCAAAAAGCTCGAATCCGCCATAGACGTTGTTGCCGGGAGCGCCTGGCTTGCAACTCCCTTTGTGGGAGGACTCATGACGGCTAAGGCCAGGCACGCGCGACCAACATGGCCTGCGGGCGGGTCCGGCCTGCTCGCGTGGGCGCAGGTCGGCATCGTCGTGCTTGCGCTTGGGGGACTTGTGTGCCTGAGCTGGGCGCGTGGGGTGGCCGATCTTGTGCCTGCGATCATCTGTTCGCTCGCGCTCGTCGTTGCGACCTGCGTCCCGGATCGCCTCTGGGCAGCTGCGGGCAGATACTCGAGGATCTGCGCCATCGCATTTTGTGTTACCGTACTCTTGCGCCTGTACTTCGTCGTGGCCACTCCCTATACCTATATGCAGCACGATACCTGGACCTTCGACGCGACGGCCGGGCACGTGGCCTACATCTTCCGGCTCGCCGACAACGGCCTGCGCCTGCTCGACGTGGACCCCACCTTGCTCTGGTCCTTCTACAACCCGCCGCTCTCCTACTACCTCGGGGCCGCCTGGGTCTGCGCGGGGCGCGCCTTCGGCCTCGCGGACGCGCAGGCGGCGGAGAGCCTGCAGTGGCTCTCGCTGGCCTACTCGGTCGGTGCGACCTATGTCGGCTACCTCGTGCTGAGGCAGGCCCGCCTCGAGGGCCGCGCCCTGGCGCTGGGCTTCTGCGCCTGGGCGCTCGTGCCCTTCTTCGTGCCGCTCTCCGGCAACGTGTCCTACGACGGCCTCCTCACGCTGCTCTCGCTCGCGACCCTCCTCCTGCTCATGCGCTGGTACGAGGACCCGACCCTCGCGCGGGCGCTTCGTGCCGGCGTCTGCCTCGGCCTCGCGCTCATGACCAAGACGACGGCCGCCCTGCTGCTTCTGCCCGCCCTGACTTCCCTGATCCTGCGACTCGTGAGTGCGCGCGGTTCGTATCGCATCGACATCCATGGCACCATCGACCAGGTCGTGGCCGCGCTTGTCCCCGCCGCGGTGCTCGGGGGCTGGTGGCACGTCTACGCCTACCTGCGCTTTGGCATGCCCTTCGGCTACTTCCAGAAGGTGGACCCGACAGACCCCATGAACTGCTCGGCCTATAGCCTGGCCCAGAGGCTGCTGCCCTCATGGGAGGGCGACTTTACCCCCTTCTACTACGTGGACGTCGCCGGTGACTACAGCATTCCCGTGATCCTGCTCAAGACGGCCACCTTTGACCTCGTGGGGAAGGTCGTCCCAAAAGGTCCGCTCTTTGCCGTCGGTACCGTGCTCGATGCGTTGGGCGCCGCGCTTGTGCTCGGCGCGGTCTGCGGTCTTGTGTTTTGCTTGTCTGACCTGAGAAGTCACAGTCATGAGCAGGCTCTGCCCATTGCCCTCATGGCCTCGGTGCTGGTCGCTTATGCGATCGGTATACTGCAGCTTTCGTTCAGTCAACCCTTCTCGTGCTCGTCCAACTTCCGCTACATCGTGCTTGTGGCACTTGCCGGCGCCTTCTTCCTCTCGCGCCTTGGCCACCGTAGGCTGGCAGGGCGCGCCTGCTGGGTCTGTCTTGCCGCCTACGCGGTGGCGCAGGTGGCCTTTTGGGCGGGTATGGGCTTGACCTTCGGCTAGCATGGGTGCATGATTTCTTCGCAATGGCGTATCGTAACTGATCAACGAGGTGACTTCTGATGGGTGGTTTCTTGCGGCCTGAGCTTGTATGGCGAGAGGCACATGGCGTTGGCCTCGCGTGCGCGGCAGGCCTGCTTGCGCTGACCCTGCCGCTTATTTCCTTGGCCGCATACGAGGGTATGGGCACCACGCAGCTGGTCGTCACGGTCGTCGGAGTTCTTTTCCTGTTGTACCTGCTCGTGATGCTCATCCTGTATGCCCGCAGGCTCTGGGCGGGGACGGGCGGGTACTCCGTGGTCTGCGCGGTTGTCTTTGTGATCACGGTGCTCTTGCGCATCTACTATGTCATCATGACCAAGTACACGTTTCTGCAGCACGACAGCTGGGGCCTCGACGCGACGGCCGGGCACGTGGTATACATCTTCCGGCTCGCCGACAACGGCCTGCGCCTGCTCGACGTCGACCCCACCTCGCTCTGGTCCTTCTACAACCCGCCGCTCTCCTACTACCTCGGGGCCGCCTGGGTCTGCGCGGGGCGCGCCTTCGGCCTCGCGGACGCGCAGGCGGCGGAGAGCCTGCAGTGGCTCTCGCTGGCCTACTCGGTCGGTGCGACCTATGTCGGCTACCTCGTGCTGAGGCAGGCCCGCCTCGAGGGCCGCGCCCTGGCGCTGGGCTTCTGCGCCTGGGCGCTCGTGCCCTTCTTCGTGCCGCTCTCCGGCAACGTGTCCTACGACGGCCTCCTCACGCTGCTCTCGCTCGCGACCCTCCTCCTGCTCATGCGCTGGTACGAGGACCCGACCCTCGCGCGGGCGCTTCGTGCCGGCGTCTGCCTCGGCCTCGCGCTCATGACCAAGACGACGGCCGCCCTGCTGCTTCTGCCCGCCCTGACTTCCCTGATCCTGCGACTCGTGAGTGCGCGCGGTTCGTATCGCATCGACATCCATGGCACCATCGACCAGGTCGTGGCCGCGCTTGTCCCCGCCGCGGTGCTCGGGGGCTGGTGGCACGTCTACGCCTACCTGCGCTTTGGCATGCCCTTCGGCTACCTCCAGAAGGTGGACCCTGCAAGTCCCATGAACCGCTCGGCCTATAGCCTGGCCCAGAGGCTGCTACCTTGGTGGAGTGGGGGCTTTGACCCTTTCTTGCACCTGATGAGTGAGTACAGCATTCCCCTTATTGCGCTCAAGGGCGCGACGTTCGATGAGTTTGCGCCGGATGAGCCCCACCTTGTTTGCGTGGGCATGGTGCTTCTGCTCATAGGCGCGCTCCTTACCATCGCCGTGTTCGTAGGCATCTTGCGCGCCACGATCAACCTACGATCGAAAACGTTTGGCGTCAAGGCGGGCACAATCTTCATGGGCGTCGTGTTTTTTAGCTACGTGCTGGGACTTGTCTACTTATCGCTGAGCGAGCCTTTCTCGTGCTCGTCTAACTTTCGCTACATTGTGCCTGTGGCGCTTCCTGCAGCCTACTTCGTGGCGCAGCTCGATGGGAAGGACGGCGGGAGAAAGGCGGTTTGGTCACTGCTTGGGGCCTCACTGGTGCTGCAGGTGGTCTTCTGGGTGAGTGCGGGGGCGTACGGCCTGCTTGGAGTGTAGCTTTGGGCTTTCGTCCTCACCCTGCGCCGCACCCGCAGCGTCCCTGCGGCCCCCTGCGCCGTAGACAGGATAGCTGACAGCATTCATCGGCTTCCTCAAGGCCTCTTGCTCCGCACCCTTGGCCCCCTGCGCCGCACCCGCAGACCTCAGCTCAAGGGCACGTCTATCAAGTCGTGGTCGCTTTGCGTATTTCTGGACAGGAGGCAGGCAAGGGCAGACTTTGCCCTTGCGTGGCCGCTCTCGCATGTCTAAGATAGGCATGCATTTGGAAAGCGGGGTCGGTGTTGGGCCCCCACCTACATGGCGCCGCATGGTAGCCGTCTGGTCAGACAATAGAGTTCCCTTCTGCCTCGGTGGATCTTGTCTCCTAGACGCTATCTGCGTCGGGAGCTTTTTTATGCAAGGGATCCGGCGCGCGTCAGCACGCAAATGCGACGGGAACGTCGCGAGGAAGGGAAGGTGTAGAAGATAGCCAAGAACGATGGACCTCGCATCAACCGCGAGATTACCGCACGCACGTGCCGCCTCATTGGTGTCGATGGCTCTCAGCTGGGTCTCTTTGGCCTAAGCGACGCATTGCGCGTCGCGAGTGATCAGGGCCTCGACCTCGTGGAGATCGCCCCCAACGCGGATCCACCCGTCTGCAAGGTGATGGATTACCGCAAGTACAGGTACGAGCAGGACCGTAAGGCCAAGGCCGCCCGCAAGAAGCAGATCAGGGTCGAAGTCAAGGAGATGAAGTTTCGTCCCAAGATCGATGTGGGTGACTACACCACGAAGAAGAACCATGTCATGCGCTTCCTCAAGAGGGGCGCGCGGGTCAAGATCACCATCATGTTTCGCGGTCGCGAGATGGCCCATCCCGAGCAGGGCAGGATGGTGCTCGATAGGTTGGCCGAGGACCTCGCGCCCTATGCGACGGTCGAGCAGCAGCCTAAGATGGAGGGTCGCAATATGCACATGCTCGTCGCCCCCATCAAGGGAGCCTTTAGCGAGAAGGGGCCCAAGGGCGACGCCGAGAGCGAGAAGGAGAGCTAAGCATGCCCAAGATGAAGACGCACAAAGGTTCGGCAAAGCGCTTCCGTCGGACCGGCACAGGCAAGATCATGCGCGCGAAGGCGTTCAAGAGCCACATCCTTACCAAGAAGTCTCAGAAGCGCATCCGGGGCTTTCGTAAGGAAGCCGAGCTCACCCCTGGAGACGCCAAGGTTGTCTCGCAGCGTATAGGAAGCAAGCACTAGAGCACGAGCTGCGCATGCGCACGCTCTTTTGAGAAACACCAAGGAGTTGATGAGATATGGCACGTGTCAAGCGCGCAGTTGCCGGTCGCAAGAAGCGCCAGACCCTAGTCGAGCGCTCCAAGGGGTATTATGGCGCCCGCTCCCGCACCTTCCGGGGCATGAAGGAGCAGGTCCAGCACTCTGGGCAGTATGCCTACCGTGACCGTCGCAACAAGAAGCGCGACATCCGCGCCCTGTGGATCCAGCGTATCAACGCTGCCGCCCGCATGAACGAGCTCTCGTACAGCAGGTTCATGCATGGCTTGAAACTTGCGGGCGTCGAGCTCGACCGCAAGGTCCTCGCCCAGATCGCCTATGAGGACGATGCCGCGTTCGCCGATCTCGCTACGGTGGCCAAGAAGGCCCTCGACGAGGCCGAGTAAGCAGCTCGCCCTGCGATTATGTGGGCGCCCCAGGCGTCCGTGGTGAAGCCCTCGTGACACGAGTGTGTCACAGGGGCTTTTTGTATGGCAGGGCATGGGGCTGCCCTCGCGCTGGCGCAGCTTAAATACAACGCAAAGATGGCGCTCATACACAAAGTGAAAGTGAAGATGGAACTTGGGACATATCTGAGGTTGCAGAGGGTAAGAGTGATCTGATGAGTTTCCGGGATCGTGACGGGGTGGATTCGGAGTCGCCTCTGAACATAGCCCTTCCCGACAACAAGGAAGACTACAGCGTCAGTTCCCCGGATGCGTATGATTACTCGCTCAAGTACCCCGACGCGTTCCTCTTGGTGCAGTCCGCTGGCGCCGAGTCCGCCTCCTTCGAGCGTGGCGGGACTGTCAAGCTTGCGCACAACACGGGCTCGTACAAGCTCACCTCTACGTTGGACAGTGCGACGGGGGATCTCTACACGTTTGGCGTCACGGGCACCGACGGTGGCGACGTCGAACTGCGAAAGACCGAGGGCGGCTATGTCATCAAGGCGGACTCCCTCAAGGGGGCCACGGCTGAGGCTAGCGGCGATGACGTGACGAAGAGCATCGCGCTTGACGGGGATGCCACCGAGGTCCAGATTAGCTCAGACGGCACCGACATCACTGCCTCGATCGACGAGGACGGTGATGGCATCTTCGAGAAGGCCATCGGTAGCAGCGCACAGGGAGTCAAGCAGGGTAAGGATGATAATAAGCAGAACAAGGGTGATGACGGGACTCCGGGACCCACAGACCAAGGATCAAAGGTGTCATCCACGTTTAATGGCAACGCGGGGTCCGCGAGGGTGTCGGACGTCCAGCCTGAGAGAGGTGGTGGCGACCTGCCGAAGACGGGTGACTCTTCGCCGCTCTTCATGGTCCTTCCGCTCGCTGTCCTTGGTGCTCTTGCCACCGTACTCGGCATCGTGCTCAGACGCAGGCGTGGCGATGCCGACTCAGGTGGGGTCGATGGCTAAGTCCCTCTCGCCTACAACTTGAGGTTCGCTGTCCTCACTGACGTACCATGTGCCCGCGTCTCGAAAGCCTTTTGCTCACGGGACGCGGGCCGCTCTGTTCGTGGCAAGATAGGGGAGAGGCCAGAGGGAGGCTTGGACTTTGTGTTTCTCTCGTGCTCATTGCTGAATCCTAATAACTAAGCTTCTATTCAGTTAATATAGTCAGTCGCGTGGTTGATATCGGTCGATAATGGAGGATCTCAGTGAAAGGTAAGCTCTTCGCTCTTCGCAAGATGTTCGGCGCCCTCTCGGTATCCATCGTGCTCGCTTTGACGTGCGGTGCCGCACTTCCCTCACAGGCATGTGCCCAGGGACGTGACACAAAGGCTCAGCCCGGCGCGCACAACGCCGTCGTGCTCCTGTTGGATGACTCTGCGAGCATGGCGCCACGCTCGAGGGAGAGCCTCAAGGAGGCCGCGAAGAGGATTGGCAAGGGGATTCTCGAGTCCGATGCGAAGGCAAGGGTCGCGATCGTTTGCTGTGGTCGCTCAAATGCTGTCCTTCCTTTCACAGGTAAGTTTGATGACGTGAAGTCTTTCGTCGACACGCGGATGAGTAGTGGTGGAAACGCTGGCGTGAACGCAGGTGCAGGCCTTCAGAGCGTCGATGCCACGGCGAGGCGTCTCGAGAGCGCCCCATCTGACGCATACGTCAAGAGTATCGTGACCATATCGAATGGCACGTCTGTCACCGGTGACTCCGCCCAGCGACAGGCCCAGTCCATGACCTCGACGTATCGCATGTACTCTCTTGGCCTCTCGGGGAGCACTGTCAGTGCCGTTGAGTCCCTGAAACACATCCAGAATGCGGGCTATTTCGAGGAAAAGGACTTGAATGTACTGGAAAGGCACATTGTGGAATGTGCCGCACGGTCGCTAACCTCTGTAGAGACCTCTGCGAATCACCAAGGAGGTCTGCCTGATCAGTCTGCCCTTGATAAGTTGACAGGAGACCATTCGGGCTTCATCGCCGCTTTGGGTCCGGTTAATACGGGCAGCAATGCCCCTGAGAATGGCAGTGGTACTAGCGACCAGGGCAAGGGGAGTGGGGGAGATGCTGGCGATAACGCCTCGAAGACCCCCTCGACACCAGACAAGAGTTCCGGCTCAGCAGATGCTTCCACGCCTGATGCCCCCACACCTGATGGAAACGGTCCCTCTGCCCCCGCACGTCCAGGGGAGGGCACATCTGGGGCCGGGAATGGTGCACCTAGAGGCAAAGGCACACTGTCTCAGATGAACTCGAGCGGCAACGGTGCTGCGGGCTCAAACGATGCGGAGGGCGAGGGCGTTCGCAACAGGTTTGTCAACAGCGGCGCTGGCAATCAAGCTGATGACGCTGACCGGGATCCTGACCCCACCCCTGCCTCCGATGGCGTCACCGATCGCAAAAAGGCAACGGGTGGCAATTCAGACAAGAGCCTCCTGCCTCAGATGGACGACCCATCCTCCTCTATGCCTGCTGCCCTCCCGTTTTCCCTCGGCATACTGAGCATCGGATCAGGGCTTCTCCTTCGTCGCAGGGACGAATACGAGGACGCGATCAATGGTTGAGTCTCCAGCTTGCCTGCGCTGAGTCTCTGGGGCTATCCGCTGGACCTTGCTCGTTGCAGGGGACTCTGGTTTCTGGCTGGGAACTGTGCTGTGTGTCTACAGCAAGCGACACCTTCTCCGCCTCTTTCTCTTTGAACTCCAAAGTGTGTCTTTCCGTGAGGCTAGGCCCCAGGCCGAGGTTTGCGTACCCTGGCACAAACCGCCCCGCAGCTTGGCGGGTACCTTTCCGGGCACGTTTGCCCAGTTGATTCCCAAAACACGGTACCCCGCAATCTGGGGGGCGGTTTCCCCGCGACCCTTTCGGGCGGTGACGTGACGGAAAGGCGCATTCTGGGTACGGATCCTCACGGAAAGATGCGGTGGGACTCAGGTCATAGTGTCACATTTGGCAACATCTTGGGATAAGTTGACGCCCACCTGCCGCCGTCCCGCCACCGACGTCGCGCCATACGCCTCGCCCCCTACGGCAGGTGACGCCTTCCGGCCCTCTCCTCCTCAAACTCCTCCTCCGCCTCCTCGAAGTCGGGGCTGTCCTGGTCTACGAGCTCGTCGTCGCCCGTCTTCGGATTAGTGTGGTGCAGGAGCACCGGCTTGAAGAGGTGGAGTTGGTTGGCGAGGATGGCCGACACCACGAGGAGCACGAAGAAGATGGCGATACGAGGCAGAATGGCTACCTGGGTCATTACGAAGGTGCCAAGGCACAAAAACGCCGTCCACCCATAGATGAGTAGCACAGCCTGTCTTTGATTAAATCCCTCGTCGATAAGACGATGATGAATGTGCCCACGGTCCGCCTGCCCTATGCTCACATGGGCGCGACTTCGCCTGACGATGGCCGAGAAGGTGTCGATGATGGGTACCGCTGCCACGACCAAGGGGACGATGATGGTGGTGAGGCCCGCCACGCGCGTGACCGAGAGCAGAGAGACCACGCCCAGCACGTAGCCCAGAAGCAGTGAGCCCGAGTCGCCCAGAAAAATCGAGGCGGGGTTGAAGTTGTAGAAGAGAAAGCCGATCGCTGCACCCACGAGGGCTATGGCCAAGGCGGCAGAGTCGTGTCTACCCGCAAGAACGGAGAGGATGAACATCGTCATCGCGGCGATGCCCGCGATGCCGGTCGCCAGACCGTCCAAGCCATCGATGAGGTTGAAGATGTTGACGTAGGCAACGAGGTAGATGACCGTGATGGGGTAGGCAAGCCAACCTAAGAACAGGGGACCCTCCGTGAAGGGGTTCACGATCGTCCCGATGACAAGCCCACCCGAGACGGCGATGCCTGCCGAGACGAGTTGGCCAAGGAGCTTCTGCCAGGGCGTGAGCTGGAAGACGTCATCGAGGGCTCCCGTGAGGAAGATGGTGACAAGGCCCAGGGCGATCCTGTGGTAGTCCATGCTAGAGAAGTGCGGCGCGGGGGCAAACACCGTCGGCCAGCCAAGAAAGATCGTGCCTAGATACTGTGTGATGAAGGCCGCCACGATGCCCATGAACACGGCGATGCCGCCCATACGTGGAACCGTCTTCCTGTTGATGCGTCTGGCGCCAGGCCTGTCCACCGCCCCCAGTGTCCAGGCAACCCTCTTTGCGAGGGGCGTGACCAGAAGTGTTGTCACGAGCGCCGCAAAAAACAGGCAGAGGTGGATTAACCACGATCTTGGCATATGAGGGCACGTCCCCTTAGTATGTGATCTGTAAGCGTCTGACCCGAGCAGGTGCTGATGAAAAAAATCACTACCCTCTAGTCTTGAACATTAATGAGTGCAAGTCAAGACTGGTATTGGTGTCTGGCTCACGTATAGTGGAGTTGTCGCCTCCCTGCGGCAACAACTGGGTGAACCGACAAGCGTTTTGAGGGAGCCTGCATATCGTTATCAGTACAGGTATCCTCCGTTGTTGAGGAAGCTGGAACCTGCGATGAGGGCACCCACCTGGAGAAGGTGGGTTCATTTCGCGGCTGCAGGGAGCGACTTTTGCGTCTTGCGCGGGCGCAGTCATTGGTATACTCTTGGAAATGTTGGGGCCGCAAGGGTACGGCCCTCAGGAAATCCTTTGCTTCTCGCACAGTACACAAGACATTCTCGCCGGCCCCTGAGGGGGCGCGAGCCGAGATGTCACGGTGTGCAGGAGAAGCGTCTCGAGCCTTGGGCGGACAGTGTTGAGATTTGCAGTTCGGCTTTCATAGAAGGTAGGGAAGGACTACATGGCAGAAGAAGGCACAAGCGAGATGCAGCAGTCGCGGGAGTTTGAGTCATCCGGACAGCCTGCCGGTCAGGACAGCACGCTATTTCCCGGGATCGTTGCTCCGGTGGCTGCTGGGAGCGAGGTCAGCGCGGCTCATCCGACGCCAGCTGCAACCGATGGCGATGTAAGCGAATCGGAAAAGAGCACTCCGGCCGAGGTTGAGGTAGCAAAGCCAGTGCCGAAGCGACGCCGTGGTCGCCCCCGTAAGGTCAAAAGCGAAGGCGAGCAGGTCTCCTTGGATGTCAACGCGATGACCAAAGTGACGCAGGAGGCGACGCAAGCATCTGCGGTCATCCATGAGCCGCCGGTAGCCACCCTTGCCGAGGCCGACGCGAACGTAGCCGAGGCAGCACCCAAGAGGCACCGCAAGAAGAGGGTGAGCGCTCCTGCCTTTGAGCAGGACGATGGGGCACAGGCCAGCGAGGCTGGTGTTGACGCCCATGACGTTTCCCGGCAGGCTTCTCTGGAGGAGGGGCAGCCCCAGTCCCAGGACGAAAGAGGCGAGGGAGGACGTCAGAGGCGCGGCAGGCGCGAGCGCAAGGACGACACAGCTGCGAGCGGCGGTCCCAGCAATAACGCCAACGGTGGCGCAAACACCAACGCCAACACAAATGGCAACGGTAACCAGCGTGGGAGCCGCCGCAATCGCCGTAACCGTCGCAACCAGCAGGAACAGAGCTTTGAGCCCAGCCTCTCTCGCGAGGAGCTCGCGTCCATGAGGGTGGCTGAGCTCAGGAGCAAGGCGGCCCAACTTGGTGTCGAGTATGTGGGCCTCAAGAAGGCGGCGCTCGTGGAGACCATCTATGAGGCCGCCGCACGCGCAGAGGGCTTCAGGCCGGTCGAGGGCGTGTTGGACGTCCAGAACGAGGGCTACGCCTTCCTGCGTACCGGCAACTACATGACGGGTGACGACGACGCCTTCGTGCACCAGCAGCTCATCCGCCAGTACGGGCTGCGACCCGGTGACAGGATCAAGGGATCGGTTGGTCCGGCCCGCTCCAACAACAGCAAGTATCCACCCCTTCAGAAGGTCGAGACGGTCAACGGTCGCCCTCTCGACGAGCTGAGGCAGCGTCCGCGCTTCCGTGACCTCACGCCCATCTTTCCCAACCAGCGCCTTGTCATGGAATGCGGCAAGGATTCCATAACGGGAAGGGCCATCGATCTCGTAGCCCCCATCGGCAAAGGTCAGCGCGGCCTTATCGTGAGCCCCCCGAAGGCTGGCAAGACCACCGTGCTCAAGCGGATCTGCCAGTCCATCGCCTCGAACAACCCCGAGGTGCACCTCCTCTGCCTGCTCGTCGACGAGCGTCCTGAGGAGGTCACCGACATGGAGCGCTCCATCAAGGGCGAGGTCGTCGCCTCGACCTTCGACATGCCCGCGTCAAACCACACGGCCGTCTCCGAGCTCGTCATCGAGCACGCGAAGCGTCTTGTGGAACTGGGGGAGGACGTCGTCGTGGTGCTCGACTCCATCACGCGCCTTGCTCGCGCCTACAATCTGGCCCAGCCTCCCAGTGGTCGTATCCTCTCTGGTGGCGTCGACTCAGCGGCGCTCTATCCGCCCAAGAAGTTCTTGGGTGCGGCGCGCAACATCGAGGGTGGCGGGTCTCTTACCATCATCGCCTCGGCGCTCGTCGACACCGGGTCCAAGATGGATGAGGTCATCTTCGAGGAGTTCAAGGGCACTGGCAACATGGAGCTCAAGCTTGATCGCGACCTTGCCGACCGGCGCATCTTCCCTGCCATCGACCCGGTCGCGTCGGGTACGCGAAACGAGGAGCTGCTCATCAGGTCCGAGATCCAGCCCTTCGTATGGGGTATACGCCGCGTGCTCGCCAACATGAACAACGTTGAGCGTGCTGCCTCGGTACTGGTCAAGGGCCTCAGGGCGACCAGCGACAACGAGGAGTTCCTTATCCGCTCCGCCAAGAAGGCACAGCAGAGCAACGAGTACATCGCCTGACGAGTACATCGCCTGAGCTCCCGCGCGGCCACATCCTTCCCGCATCCTTTCGGGCGCACCCGCCGGCGGCGTGCGCCTTGTCTCACTTGCTTTTGTCAGGGTCCGTGTTATCATACAAAGTAGCCCGTCTTGGATCTCATCCTTAAGGGCTGGACGGCACTTGCAGATAACACGTACCCCGCCGCCTTACGCAGACCTCCCACGGGAGTAGTGTAACCGTAGCTACGGAAGACGTCGCCTCTGTGCGTGCCCGTGAAGTGGCGGACATTGGAGGTGCGGCGTAGATGAGAGAACAAGGTTCGAGAGCGGATATCATTGCGAGGCGGCTGGGCGTCACAGCGCGAGGCACAGGCGACACAAGGGGCGAGGCTACGTCGCAGCTGTACGAGAAGGGCCAGCTTGGACTTCCGTCTTGGGCAGCGAGGGTAGGTGGCGGACTGCGGGTCGGCACTGCCTTTGGGCCTAGCGGGCAGCGGGCATCAGCGGCCCGTGCCCGCGCGAGGTCGCGAATCATCGCTAGGCGGGTGCCTGAGGTCAACCAGGGAATCTATCCGGCCAAGCGCGTGGCTAGCGATCTCGATCACGAGGACATATGGGAGGCGGCCCTTGCCGCTATGGACGAGACGATCACGCTCAACTATCAGTCGTCCCGTCCCTTTGATGCGTCGGCGCCACGTCATGCGAGGCGACCGGCCGGCAGGAGGGGGGCGAAGCACAGCGTCGGCTCCACGCTCTCCAGGACCCTGCCCATACGTTCCCATGAGGCGGATGCTAAGCCCCATGTGATGGATACCAGTGCCTATGTCAGGCTGCTTACCAACAACAGATCATCCATCGGCGTCCTGTCGGGCGCTTGATGCCTGACGGGACGCCTAACGTAGAGCTCATCGAGAGGCTCGCACGCCTCTTGGTCTTCGACAGGTCCGTTTGTGGGCCTTGCATGGTGCATGCCGAGTATTTAGAAAAAAATTTAGAAACTGTACTATTTCTTATTTACATTCTTTCGAGAACGTGCTAGGGTAAAGCAAATGAGGGATAGGATCACTCATTTTTAGATGACGGTGCATGCAGATAAGACGAAGTAGGCCGTTGCAAGACAGAGCTACCACAGCCATCCGTCTTATGTTGTTGCCCGGCATGAGTGTTCCTATATGGAGTGCGGAAACGATTGGCAGCAATGGAGGTAGCAGATGAAGAAGGAACTAGTGAAAGGTATGGCGTTAGCCATAGGGGCCGCCAGCTTTGCATCGGCTCTGGCTCCCCGTATTACCATGGCCGAATCGACAGCGGGCCTCTCCTCTGAGGATATAAGCGCGCTGCTTCCGATCATCGCCGCAGCAGTTGCGGTTGTGGCCTACGTGTCGATCTCCACGGCAACCCACCACATCAAGAACAAGGCCAAGCAGCATGAGGCAGGCATGACGTCCATTGACCTCATGAGGCTTCAGAGGATGCTGGTCGCGGTGGACGAGGAGGACGCAGCTGCCGAGGAGGCGTACCAGGGAGCCCATGCGGCCCCCGTCGCGCGTCCGACCGTCTCTGCTCCCGTGTCTGCGGGCCCGGCGCTCGGCGCATCCACTCCTGTTGCCGCAGCCGCAAGCTCGTCTGTGGCCGCTGTACGTCCGTCTGTGACGGCCTCACCGGCGGCTGTCCCGGCTAGGGGAGCTGTGACGCCTTCGGCCCCGTCCGGTCTGCCGGGCACGCCCGGCGGTACGCCCACCAACGGCGCGAGGCAGGCAAGGCAAGCGCCCGCCGTATCTCCTCAGATGGGAAGCGGGACTCGTCCTGCGGCAGCCGTGAGGACCAATGTGGGAACATCCTCTCAGGTACCTGCTCCCACCACGCCGACCGCAGACCATCGCAGCGGCGGCGAGGACGTTCGCAAGCCCAAGCACATGGCCACTCGTGCGGCAGCATAGGAGGCTGCTGTATAGAGCTATCCTCGTGGCGCTGTGGGTCTGTTTCATCTGGGCTCATTCGCTCATGAATGGCACGGACTCCGCCAACGAGAGCACGCGTTTCGTATTGTTCGCACTGCCCCTCCTCCAAAGGCTGGGGCTCTCAGACATCGCACTCGCGACCTTCGTCGTGAGGAAATGCGCACATGTTTCGGAGTACGCGATGCTGGGGGTCCTGGCCTTTTTTCTGTGCCGTAGCCAGCCCGGAGTGCGACCAGAAAGACGGCTCTGGCTGTCATCGCGTGTCGTCATGGTGATGACACCCATCGTGGACGAGACGATCCAGCTGTTCGTGCCAGGACGCGAGGGGTCTGTGAGAGACGTGTTCATCGATCTTGCGGGGGTTTGCATCGGATATGCCCTTGCGCGTGCGCTATGTGCGCTGCGCACGTGCAGTCACAGAGGGTGTCGTGCGTCACGCGGGTAGGCGGGTAGCAATGAGAGTGTTACGAATACACTACATCTCAGCAGTAAACCAATACAGAACTGAAGGAAATGGATATGGTATAGGATGTCAGTCACTGGCAGAAATGTGATCGGTGACCTATCTTTCAGGGAGGACGAGATGGCTCACACATTCAATAGGCGTACGTTTGTCAAGCTCGGCGGCATAGCTGCTGGCATAGGTGGCGCATCCATTCTTTCTGGGTGTGGATCGTCGTCGGGCTCCGGAGCTAACTCCGACACCATCAAGGTCGGTATCATGGGACCCTACACGGGCGACGTCGCCCAGTACGGTCTTGCCGTCCGCGCGGGTGCAGAGCTCTATGTCTCGAAGTTCAATGACGAGGGAGGCGCCAACGGCAAGAAGATCGAGCTCGACGCCCAAGACGAGAAGGGCAACGCCACCGAGGCAAAGAACGTCTACAACAAGATGGTCGAGGACGGTGTCGTCGGCATCATCGGTGACGTGACATCTGCGCCCTCGGTTGCGATCGCCCAGACCTCAGTCAATGACAACATGCCGATCGTCTCGGCCTCTGCGACGGCTGCGGACTTCATCACCTATGGACCCAACGCGTTTCGCGCCTGCATCACCGATCCCTACCAGGGCAAGCTCCTGGCAGACTTCGCAGCCGAGCGAGGCTACAAGGCGGTAGGCACCATCTATAACTCCGGCGGGGCCTACGAGAAGGGCGTCAATGACGCCTTTGTCGAGAAGGCCCAGGCAAACGGCATCACCGTCACCACCCAGCAAGGGTATGCCGACGGTGACGTCGACTTCAAAGGGCAGCTCACGACCATCATCGCCACCAAGCCCGACGCGATTCTCTCGCCTAACTACTACAAGGATGATGGCAACATCGTGACCCAGGCCCGCCAGCTTGGCTACAAGGGACCCATCCTCGGGGCGGACGGCTGGTCCAACATCGTGGGCGGTGACGAGGAGTACGCCAGCGCCAACGACCTTGAGGGTTGCTTCTATGACTGCTCCTTCGTCGCCGAGAACCCCGACGAGAAGGTCCGGAAGTTCATCTCTGACTTCAAGGCGGCCCACAACGGCGAGACGCCTGGCAACTTCAGCGCGCTCGGCTATGATGCTGCCATGGTGCTCTGCCAGGCCATCAAGACCGTCGAGACCGAGGGCAAGGCGAAGGCGGGCACCGAGGACTACAAGCAGGCCATCATCGACGCCGTGAAGGCCGGGAGCGTCGAGGGTGTCACGGGAACCATTAGGTACGAGGGTTCGGGAGATCCCGTGAAGCCGACCCTGATCATCACCTTCGAAGGTGGATCACAAAAGGTATTCAGTTCTATAGAAGCGAAGTAGGAAGCGGCCCACAGCCACGAGCAGACAAGGCGCTGGGGCAGTCGTCTCTGGCGCCTTGAGCTTGTCTGTTGCGTTTCCTGCGCGTGTCGCGCCCGCATCGGCGTACGAGAGAGGAAGTGTTGTTCATGACGATTCTGACGCAGCTGCTGAACGGCCTGCAGCTCGGCAGTATCTATGCGCTCGTCGCCCTCGGCTATACGATGGTGTATGGCATCATCCTGCTGCTCAACTTCGCCCACGGCGACATCATCATGATCGGTGGCTACATCTCCTGGGTTGTGATGGCGCAGCTGGGACTTCACCCTGCCCTCGCCATCATCCTCTCGATTGTGGGCTGCACGCTGCTGGGCGTCTTGATCGACAAGGTCGCGTACGCGCCGCTGCGTAGCGCCCCCAGGCTCTCTATCCTCATCACGGCCATCGGCGTCTCGTACTTCTTGGAGAACGGCGCACAGCTCATGTTTGGGGCCGACGCGAAGGTGGTGCCGCCGTACTTCGACCTTCGCCCGCTCGATCTCTTGGGCGTCAGCGTCTCGCCCATATCGATTCTGACCGTCGTCGTGACGATCGCCGCAACGGCTGGTCTGGCCCTTCTGGTCCAGAAGACGAAGCTCGGTAAGGCCATGAGGGCCGTGTCGGAGGACATGGGCGCCGCTCGCCTCATGGGCATCAACGTGAACACCACGATCTCGTTCACCTTCGCGTTGGGCTCCGCGCTCGCAGGCATCGGCTCGGTGCTCTATGCCATGGCCTACACGCAGGTCTCGCCCACCATGGGTGTCATGCTGGGTACCAAGGCCTTCGTTGCCGCAGTGCTCGGCGGCATCGGGTCCATTCCCGGAGCGGTCATCGGCGGCTTTCTCGTCGGCTTCGCCGAGGTCTTTGTCTCGGCCATCGGTCTTTCGGTCTGGAAGGACGCCATCGTGTTCCTCCTGCTTATCGTCGTGCTCATCGTGCGGCCGACAGGCATCCTCGGTCGCACGATGAACGAGAAGGTGTAGGGAGAAGACCATGGAAAAGAGGGACGTGGACAAGAGGCAGGACTCGCTGGCTGGTGCCAGCGACACGGAAGGCGTCGGGCAAAGGGGGCTTCCCATGCCGGCGCGCTACGCGATTAACGCGCTCCTGACCTTAGGTGCCATCCTGCTCGGCCAGCTTTTGATCAGCAATGCTGTCATCACCCGCTATCAGACCGGCGTGCTCGAGCAGGTGGGCATCTACATCATCATGGCCGTCTCGCTCAACGTCGCGACTGGCTATCTGGGGCAGCTGCCGCTCGGCCATGCCGGGTTCATGTCAATAGGAGGCTACTCCTGCTCCATCCTCATCATGCGCCTCATGCCCGTCCTTGGCGTCGGTATGAGAGACTTCGTGACCGCTACGCCTGCGGCTTGCGCCCTCTTCGTGGGCGGCGTCCTCTTTGGTGGCGTCATGGCCGCCGTCGCTGGCATCATCATAGGTGTGCCGGCGCTGCGCCTCAAGGGTGACTACCTGGCCATTATCACGCTCGGCTTTGCCGAGATCATCCGCGTCGTCATGCTCAACATCGATGGCGTCGTGGGCTTCGAGCTGACGGGAGGTGCCAAGGGCCTCACGGGTATCCCAAGCTACACGAGCTTCATGAACACCTTCATCGTGGTGGCCATCTCGCTCTTCTTGATTCACACCATGATGAAGTCGCGTCACGGCAGGGCTATCCTGGCCATCCGTGACAACGAGATCGCGGCAGAGGCCTCGGGCGTCAACGTCACCTACTACAAGACGCTCGCCTTCGTGAGTTCGGCCTTCTTCGCGGGCGTGGGCGGCGCGCTCTACGCGGGTTGCATCGGGGTTATGGAGCCCGCCAAGTTCGGCTTCATGAAGTCGATCGAGATCTTGGTCATGGTGGTCTTGGGCGGTATGGGATCCATGCTCGGCTCCACCATCTCGGCCACGGTGCTCACCATACTGCCTGAGGCACTCCGCGCGTTTGCGGACTACCGTATGGTCGTCTACGCCATTGTCTTGATCCTGGTCATGATCTTTCGTCCGCAGGGTCTCTTGGGTGCCTATGACTTCTCTCTCTCGCGCTGGATAGAAAACGCCATGGGAGGCAGGCTCCCTTGGAAGGATGGGACTGCAGCCAAGGGGGTGAAAGGCGATGCCTAGCATGGGAGCCGCCGCGACCGCCAAGCTCAAGCATGCCGCAAGAGAGGCGCTCGACTCCGTCGCCAAGGGCGCGGCCAAAAGTGCGGTCGGCGACGGCGCGGCCTCAGCAGGCGCCACGGGGAGCACAGCCAGGCGGAGGAGGAAGCGCCCCATCCTCGTCCAGATGGAGACGGCCAATCTCATTCCCGAGCGTGATTTGGGTAGCATGCCGATACTGCAGGCAGAGCGCCTGGGCATCGACTTTGGCGGGCTGACGGCGGTGGACAATTTCTCCATCGCCCTCGGTCGCACGGAGATCTCGGGCATCATCGGTCCCAATGGTGCCGGCAAGACCACGATCTTCAATCTGCTTACCAACGTGTACAGGCCGACGCGCGGCACGGTTCTGCTCGATGGGTATGACACGGCCGGCAAGTCGATGGTGCAGGTCAACAAGATGGGCATCGCGCGCACCTTCCAGAACATCCGCCTCTTCGACCAGATGACGGTGGAGGAAAACGTGCTCGTGGGCCTCACGAACTCGATGTCGACGCATCTTCTGACGGACATGTTGCGTCTGCCGCAGCACTGGAGGCAGGAGCGGCAGTTCCACGAGCGGGCCCTCGAGCTGCTCGACATCTTTGGCATGCGCGAGCTTGCATCCGAGCGGGCGGGCAGGCTTCCCTACGGCGCCCAGCGCAGGCTCGAGATCCTGCGGGCCTTGGCAACCCATCCCAAGGTGTTGCTGCTCGACGAGCCCGCCGCCGGCATGAACCCCAACGAGACCGAGGAGCTCATGGGCAACATCCAGAAGATTCGCGACGAGTTTCAGATCGCGATCCTTCTGATAGAGCATGACATGAGTCTTGTGATGGGGATCTGTGAGGTCGTCGGTGTGCTCGATTACGGCAGGATCATCGCCAAGGGCACGCCCGAGGAGATCCAGAGGGACCCGAAGGTCATCGAGGCCTACCTGGGCAAGCAGGGGGTGAGCTAGATGGCAGCGCTGCTGAGCGTCAGGGACCTGCACGTCTCGTACGGCGCCATCAAGGCTGTGCGTGGCATATCCTTCGAGATCAACGAGGGTGAGATCGTTACCCTGATCGGGGCGAACGGTGCGGGAAAGTCAACCACCCTGAATACGATCGCAGGCCTTAACAAGGCAAGTAGCGGGCAGGTTGAGTTTCGGGGGGAGGACCTCACGGGCACGAGGCCCCACAAGATAGTCCAGAGGGGCATTGCGCTCTGCCCCGAGGGTAGGCGCGTGTTCACGCAGCTCACGGTTGCCGAGAACCTCGATATGGGTGGCTACACCCGAACGGATGCGGAAAATGCCGAGACGCTCGAGATAGTCTACAAGCACTTTCCGCGCCTCAAGGAGAGGGCCGGACAGTCAGCGGGCACGATGTCAGGTGGCGAGCAGCAGATGCTTGCCATGGGGCGTGCCCTCATGAGCAGGCCGAGGCTGCTGATGCTCGACGAGCCCTCCATGGGTCTGGCCCCGATCCTGGTCGATGAGATCTTCTCGATCATCAAGGAGCTCAACCAACAGGGCACGACGATCCTGCTCGTGGAGCAAAACGCCTCGATGGCGCTCTCGATCGCCGACCGTGGCTACGTCCTCGAGACGGGCACGATCTCAAAGACGGGGACCGGCGGCGACTTGCTGCACGACGATGATGTGAGGAGGGCCTACCTGGGCGGGTAGGGGGCGGCCCGCCTTGGGCCGGTGGGGTCGGGCCCCAGGCGACCTGGCTGCGCTTCACGCCTGACCCGCCCTTCCGAGTGGAACGTTTCATAAGAGCTGCGCAGTCCCTTTGGCTCAGTTCTTATTGAACCAAAACAGCGCAGACTGCGCTTTTCCGTCACGTCACCGCCCGGGAGGCGCGGGACCAAACCCCCCGCCAGCCTGCGGGGCACTATGAAAAGTGGCCCAACTGGGCAAACGCGCTCGAGCAACCCCCCGCCAGCCTGCGGGGGGGTTGCGCCGGGGCCCGCAGGCCTCGACCTGGGGCCTGACTGCACGGAAAAGCGCAGTCTGGGCAGAGGGCCTCGCTGACGGCGCGCCCTAGGCCAGACCGGGACACCATCAGACTGCCGGTTGTGGGCTAAGGAGGTGTCGGGGACTCAGGGTAATGATGGTCTCGATGTCCTCGTTGAGGTTTCGGAAGCCCTCGATGCTCATGAGCGCCCGCATGGCGTTCTCGTTGCCCATGATGCGTCGCAGGGTGTCGTTTTCCACGTTCACGAGCGGCGCGCTCTCCCAGCGCCGGGCTAGGAGCGTCGTCGGGGTTCCGGCTATGGCGATGTCCAGGATGTCGGTCGCGCTCACCGGTCGCATGCCGCTCCCGTCGTAGGCCAGTACCGACAGGAAGTTGATGAACTCGCTCACCTTCTCCTCGGGCCCCGCATTCTCGTTCACCTTGCGGATCTCGTCGGGCATCTGGTAGGTGAGCATCACCATGCGGGACAGCGCTTCGTAGGGGTTTGGTTTGCCGGGGTGCTTGGAGGGCCAGGTCTTCTTGGCCGACTGCTCGTCGGAGTAGGTCCAGTTGTAGGTCTGCTCCTCGATGAACCCGCCGGAGTTGAGGGCCCGGAAGGGCGTGCCCGAGAGGTAGAGGTAGAACCGGGCCACGATGGGCAGGTCGCCCTCGTCCATCTCGTTGCCCGTGTTCACGGCCGAGGTCGCGATGGCGCTTGCTGCCCTTGCCATGGCTCATGTTTACGACGGTGCGGTCGCCGTCGTAGTCCCGCTCCCAGAGGAGGTAGGAGACGCCGCCGGACAGGTCCGCGCCGGGGAGGCGCTCGCCTGCTTCCCCGTAGCCCACGAGCTTCCTTGATGCGCCGGTCGTGGGGCATCCCGGAGCGGCGTGCGCCAAGCCCGCGCCCGCCAAAGACCCAGCGCGACGGGGCAATCATGACGAGGGGCCGGGGGTCGAGCCTCTTTGCCTGCTCGACGAACTTCTGGTAGGTGGGCATCGCCGAGGCGTCGTTGCCGCCGTCGCTCGGCTGGTGGGGCGGGTCGCCGATTATGACGTCGAACTTCATGCGGAAGACCTCTCCCGGGGTCGCCAAGGTAAATGAACCCACAGGCGTACCGCCCCAGCGACTTGTCGCGGTCGTAGTAGTGCACGTACATCTGCATCTGCCCAATGTCCTGGTGCGTGAGCTTGCCAGGCTTCAGGTCGAAGAGCACGAAACAGCGCAGGAGCCGGTTGTAGAACACGAGGTCTACCTTGAGGTGGTCCTCCTCGTAGGTGAAGCGCTGCCGCCTGTCCACGAAGGCGTATCCGCGCCCCAACTCAAGGAGGAACTCTTGCAGGTGGTTGATGATGCGCGTCTCCAGGTCGCTCTCCGAATAGCTCGCCTCCTCCTTGAGTCCGAGAAACTCCAGCACGTAGGGATCCTTGATCGCGTCGACGGGGGTCTTCACGATCTGGCCGCCCACGGCCAGGCGTCGCACGCCGTCCTTGTCACGACTGAGCGCGAGGCGCTCGTACAGGCTGCTGTCGAGCTGCCGTTGCAGCTCCCTCACGCTCCAGCTGCCCCGCGTCGCCTCGATCTCGTAGAAGTGCCGCTTGCCCGCATCTTCGATGCGCATGAGTCTGAGGTAGTGTGACCAGCTCAGGAAGAACTTTCTGCTAGTCGTCTTGGATGGGGGCTTGCTTCCGAATTGTTCAGACACCGTCTGAACAATCTCATCGTGCGCGTAGACACGGTAGAACTGGCGCATCTGCGCTACGTTTGTTCTGGGGAAGCCACGTCCGAACTCGGCTGTGAGGTGCTCTGAGACCAGCGTGAGCGCTTGTCCGCCATACTCCGCCCGGGCATCGCTGGCTTGCTCCTCCTCGACTACGATGCGGCTGACCTCGAAATAGGCATAGACCATGGCGAGGTTCACGGAGCGGGCCGCCGCGCTCCTCGCGTTGCGCACGACCTTAGCGGCCTGGTCAAGGTAGCCGGTGCCGTCCGTCTTGTCGATGTGCTTAGGATCAGCCGACATCAGCTGCCTCTCTTTCGTGCCATGCGCTTCCCGGAGGTGAGCTCGTCGATCACGCACGAGCACAGGAAGGTGGAGAAACTGACGTCCCTCAGCCTCGCGGCCTCGGAAGCTGCCTCCTTGAGGTTCCTGGGTACACGGAAGGTGTTTGCCGTCTGGTCGCCCTCGGCCAGGAACCCTTGGATCTGCGCCTCGCTGGCCCCGCCCTCGACGAGCTCGGAACGCTTCATGGCCCAGCTCGGATACAATAGTTAGAATGTAATAATTGTGAATACATGATACAACCAAGTTGCTCCGTCTTGCCCATCAGTGGCATCGCGGCAGATGGAACGGGAGGTTCATTTGGCAGGGACCACGCACGTAGACAGCAAGCAGGTGGAGGATGTTGCGGTGAATGCTGCCGATGCGCAACGCGTATGACTGACACGTGGCGGCCGCGCTCGGCACAATTGCCTTCCCGTGCGGGGGCTCCACGTGGTTCGAGAGCATGTGCTCGCAGTACTGGCTGGAGATGTTTCGCGAAAGCACCCCCACGTTCCAGCCCTGGTCGGCTGCCTCCCGCTCGTACCAGGCGTGCACCTCAGGGTCCTCCACGCGCAGGAGCTTTCGGTAGTGCGTCCACGTGAGCAGGATTCGAGATTGCCCACTTGTCACGTGGACAATCTCTGGGAACATCCGGTAGAAGCGGACGTACTGGTAGAGGCTCGTCCGCGTGAAGCCCTCCCGTAGGCCACCGTGAGCTCCTTGGCGAGCATCGGCACGACCTTGTAGCCGTAGAGCTCGGCGCGGGAGCTATCTTTCAGCTCCTCTTGGGCGATGCGCCTGCCAAGAAGCCAGTTCCTCTGCACGAGCGTGATGTTGATGGCCTGGTGGGCCACCCGCTGGGGCTGTCGATGATCTGCTTGGCATCGGCCACGATGTCGTCGCTGCTCACGTAGACAATGCGCCCCTCCAGGCGGTCGAGGCCGTCGGCGGGCTCAGGGCCCCGGCGCCCGGACTCCTCGGACGCTGTCTGGGCTTTCCTCTCGTCAGCCAACCTTCATCACCTCGTAGAAGCTCACGAGCGGGAACTCACGGATGGGCTTGGGGATGAGCGAGCCGGTCTCCTCGTCGAGCTCCCACTCAGAGGTGGGGGTGTCGCTCAGGCCAAAGAGGGGCACCTGCTGCTGGCCCGAGCTGCCCTCCAGCATCTCATCCATGCGGAAGTCGCGCCGTTTGACCCGGTCGCCGGTCACGATAGACCACTCAGAGAAGATGATGGGCTCGTCGGTGTCGTTTCCGTTCTCGTCAACGGCCTTGAGCGAGAGGGCGTTGCCGTTGAGCACGTTTCTCTCGAGCGCGTACCAGAACGGTGTCCAGGAAGGCAGGGTTCTGCCGCTTCCTGGCGACATGCTTGTACTCGCCCTCCACGATCTTGTAGAGCCACTCGCGGCAGGCAACGCAGTTGTCGTGCAGGAGCTCGACGCCGTAGAGGCTCCCCACGGCAACGAAGCAGTACTTCTCCCACTCGGGAATCGACTTGCGGTAGCGGGACGTGACCACGGCGAGCTTGCGCCTGAGCACCTCGGCGAGGAAGTTCCCGTCCCCGCAGGCGGGCTCCAAGAAGCGCGAGTCGATGCGCTCGGTCTCCTGCCTCACCATGCCCAGCATGGCGTTGACCTCGCGCTCGTTGGTGAAGACCTCACCGTGCTCCTGCACGCGCTCGCGCGACTTGACCTGGCCGGCCACGCTACCGCCTCCCGGAGGCGAGCTCGTTGATTACGCACGAGCGCAGGAACGCAGAAAAGCTCACGCCCCTCAACTTGGCAGCCTCGGCGGCCGCCTTCTTGAGATTCCTGGGGACACGGAAGGTAATGGCGGTCTGGTCGCCCTCAGCAAGGAATCCCTGTATCTGGGTCTCGCTTGCTCCGCCCTCTACGAGCTCGGAGTACTTCATAGCCCTCCTCGGGTATAATCGACAAAATGCAATAAGCAGCATGAACGTGGGCCAGTTGACAGGGTACCTCAAGGACTATGACGAGGAGGTCGAGGTGCACTTCGGGGAGGCGGGCGAGTCGCGCACGTCGACCCTCGACGTCACGCCACTCTCGCGTGGGGAGGTCGGGGGAAGCGACGAGAGCTCCTGGCCGACGATCGGCGCAAGCGTGGGGCTCGGGACGACGGCAGAGGCGGGGCTCAACCCATTGATCAAGTATGTCAAGGGAATCGACCGGAGATTGGACCATCATGAGAGATGGTACCTGATCCGCACCACGTGTCCGGAACTTGGGCCATACCCCTTGCCATGCAGCTGGTTTCGCGATCGAGCGAGTCTTGGTCCAAGGTTCCCACCGCAGTTCCATTTGTTCAAAACAACTTGACAGAACACAGGACGGTCCGGGAGAACAGGGAGGGGATCCCCGGCTACCCCGACGGCAGGCTCACAAACGCCTACCCCGGGGGGCAAACTCGCTCACACGGCCCGTCAAGAAGGCTGCCAGGGGATTTCGCAACGTGGAGTACCTCGCCACCGCGATCTTCCTCAGGCTGGGAGGCCTGTCGTTCGACGCCCTCGCTTGCGCTCAGTCCTAGCCCGTGCTACCCACCAAAAACCCCGAAGAGCCTTATTTTAGCCCTCCGTAGAGTCAGGTGAGAATCGCCAATCCCAGTCAAA
>ERZ773009.66-NODE-66-length-74956-cov-7.684076_pt1 | contig 74956 bp, 57 predicted proteins | sample MGYA00580663_ERZ773009 | MGnify/ENA primary metagenome ERZ773009 (study PRJEB29015, sample SAMEA2737969) | human oral metagenome | biome: human oral; feature: human-associated habitat; material: dental | place: China | collected 2026 ... | reverse complement strand
ACGAGATCAAAATGGCCATTGAGACGCCGTCGTGCCGCATGACGAGATCAAAATGGCCATTGAGACGCCGTCGTGCCGCATGACGAGATCAAAATGACCGTTGAGACGCCGTCGTGCCGCATGACGAGATCAAAATGGCCGTTGAGACGCTGTCCCCTGCAGAGCGGCGGCGAAAGTAAGCCCTCGATGGGAAAGGGCAAGCGGGCGGGAGAGGGTTACGGCTTGGGCTGAAGCGGGATGATGAGGTAAAGCGTCGGCGCGGCGCTGTGGTCGCTCACCTCTACGGCTGTCGGACGGTCTACGGCTGTCGGACGGCTACGGATGGGATCGAATGCGTTTTCCAGCTGTACCTGCTGCCGCTGCATCGGCTGACCGTTATACGTCACCTCATCGTAGTGCATGAAAAAGGCCATCGCACCGCCGACGGTGAAGCGCTCCACACGGTCGGGGCCGAAGAGCGACGGGATTTTTACGCTGATCTCGTACCGCTTCTTCTCTGCCTTCCTGTTCCTGTCCGAATTTGAACTGAAGGTTTCGGGTATGGAGAAGGCGATCCGACCTTCTAAGATCTCCGGATTCTGCACGGCTTCCAGCACTGTGCCACCCTCGTCTGTGATCGTTATTTCCACCCCTTGCACATCGTCGGGCAGGAGGTTGTGCCCCTCCGTGTCGATGTATTGCAGGCGGAAGGTGGGTACCCAAAAATCGCCCTCGTCTTTGTCGCTGCATCCGGCCAACGTCAGGCCGCACAAGAGAGCTGCAGCAAGCATGAAAAGTCTCATTCCGTTCATTGGTTGTGTCGAATTTATTGGTGTGTATTCCTGTGAAACGCCCGCGAAGATAGGCATGCGGGAGAACGTTTCCCCAAAAAGAGAGGCAATCAATTCACCCGCCCCGGTCGCCAGATCATTCATCCCTGCGGGATGTCTGGAGGGCGTATGCTTTTCCAAACTTCCTTGCCCCGGCAGGGGTCGTCCGCAGACGCCCCCTCTATCCGGTCGGGGGATAAAAAATGCCGGACGGGCTTCACAGCGGGTCCGGCTCCCATGAAAAAAGTTATAGACATGAATACCCCTCCGAAAAAAGAGGAGATTCTTCTTTGTATATCGTTTAGGCCTTGTAATCCGAGAGCGACTCCGGGCGGAAGCCCTCGATGAAGCTGCGGATCTGGGCGATCTCGGCGGCCCCGTAGCGGACGTAGACGCGCGCCGAGGGCGTGAACGAGTCGTCCGTGTTGGCGCTCTGGAGGAGCAGGTAGCCGAAGACGCAATGCGTGGCGGCCTCGACTAAGCGGCGCGCCATGAAGTCGAGCAGCTCCGCATCCTTAGGCTCCGTGACGCGGGCCACGAGCCCTTCGTACGTGTCGGTCATCTCCCGGAGCTGCGCGTGCAGGTCGGAGAGCTCGGGGCGATACGTCTCGGCCTCGTATTCGCGCAGGCGGGCGAGGTACGTGCCGGTGGTGACGTGGCGGATGGCGGCCACGACTTGCAGCTGCGTGGTGCCCTCGTAGATGTTCGTGATGCGGGCGTCGCGGTAGAGGCGTTCGCAGGTGTAGTCCTTCATGAAGCCCGATCCGCCGTGCACCTGGATGGCGTCGTACGTGTTGCGGTTGGCGAACTCCGTCGACATGCCCTTGCCCATCGGCGTGAAGGCGTCGGCCAGCTTGGCGTAGCGCTTCTGCTCCTTGCGCTCCTCGGGCGTCAGCTTGCGCTCGCGGGCGATGTCGTCGAGGGCCTTGTAGATGTCCACGTAGCGGGCCGTCTCGTAGAGCATGGCGCGGGTGGCGTCGGCGCGGGCACGCATGAGGGCGAGCATCTCGTAGACGGCGGGGAACTCGATGATGGCGCGGCCGAACTGTCGGCGTTCGTTGGCGTACTTGTCGGCTTCGCGCCAGGCGGCCTCGCAGAGACCCACGGCCTGCGCCATGATGCCGAGGCGGGCGCCGTTCATGAGTGCCATGACGTACTTGATGAGGCCCAGGCGACGCTCGCCGCACAGCTCGGCGGGGGCGTTGTTGAAGACCAGCTCGCAGGTGGGCGATCCCTTGATGCCCATCTTATTCTCGATGCGGCGGACATTGACGCCGCCGTTGCGCTTGTCGTAGATGAACATGGAGAGGCCGCGGCCGTCGCGGGTGCCCTCTTCGGAGCGGGCCAGGACGAGGTGGATGTCCGAGTCGCCGTTGGTGATGAAGCGCTTCACGCCGTTCAGTCGCCAGCACTGCGAGGCCTCGTCGTAGGTGGCCTTGAGCATGACGGACTGCAGGTCGCTGCCGGCGTCGGGCTCGGTGAGGTCCATCGACATCGTTTCGCCGGCGCAGACGCGCGGGATGTAGCGGCTGTGCTGATCCTCGTTGCCGAACTCGTAGAGCGTCTCGGCGCAGTCCTGCAGGCCCCAGAGGTTCTCGAAGCCCGCATCGGCGCGCGAGACAATGTCGGCGGCCATGATGTAGGGCACGATGGGGAAGTTCAGCCCGCCGTAGCGGCGCGGCATGGCCATGCCCATGAGTCCGGCACGGCGCACGGCGTCGAGGTTCTCCTGCGTGCCCGGTGCGTAGGTCACGCGACCGCCTGCCACCGTCGGGCCGTCACGGTCGACGCCCTCGGCGTTCGGTGCGATGACGTCGGCGCTGATCTCGCCGACCATCTCCAGCACGCGTTCGTAGCTGTCCATTGCGTCGTCAAAGTCGACCGGCGCGTAGTCGTACGTGTCTTTATCTCTGAAGTTACGCTCCTTCAGCTCCACGATGCGGCGCATGAGCGGGTGGTGCAGGTGGTGGCGGAGCGAGGGCGTATCGGTATAAAAGTTTGCCATGATGGTTCCTTATTATTTGCTGTTCTTCTTGTAATACTTGATCATGCGCGGCAGGACGCTCTCCACGGTGCCCGTGATCACGTAGTCCGCGATGGCATTGATCGGCGCCTCGGGGTCGCTGTTGATGGAGATGATGATGGCGCTCTCTTGCATGCCGGCGATGTGCTGGATCTGGCCCGAGATGCCGCAGGCGATGTAGAGCTTGGGTCGCACGGTGACGCCCGTCTGTCCGATCTGCCGGTCGTGGTCGGTGAAGCCCGCGTCGACGGCGGCGCGTGAGGCGCCCACCTCGGCGTGCAGCTCCTTGGCCAGGTCGAAGAGCAGTTGGAAGTTCTCCTTCGATCCCACGCCGTAGCCGCCGGCCACAACGATGGGCGAGCCCTTGAGGTTGTTCTTCGCTTTCTCCACGTGTCGCTCGATGACCTTCACCACGCAGTCCTCGTCGGTGATGTAGTCGCTCGTGTTGTGACGGATCACTTGGCCGGGATAGTTCGCGTCGCGCACCTCCTTCTTCATCACGCCCTCGCGCACGGTGGCCATCTGTGGCCGGTGGTCGGGGTTGATGATGGTGGCGACGATGTTGCCGCCGAATGCGGGGCGGATTTGGTAGAGCAGATTCTCGTAGGTGCGGCCGGCCTTGCGGTCTTCGTACGTGCCGATCTCCAGGGCCGTACAGTCGGCGGTGAGTCCGCTGGTGAGGGCCGACGAGACGCGTGGCCCGAGGTCGCGACCGATGACGGTGGCGCCCATCAGGGCGATCTGCGGCTGTTCCTCACGGAAGAGTTTGATGAGCACGGCCGTGTGGGGCAGTGAGGTGTAGGGGGCCAGACGGGCGTCGTCAAAGACGTGCAACACGTCGACGCCGTAAGGCACAATCTGTCGTTCGATGCCATCCAGTCCGCTTCCGGCGGCCACGGCCTCGAGCTTGCAACCCAGCTGATCAGCCAGCGCGCGCCCCTTGGTGAGCAGCTCCTGACTGACGTCGGCTACGGTTCCTTCTTCTATTTCGCAGTAGACAAAAACGTTATTCATAATCCTAAGTAGTTATGCGGCTTCGCCGCGGTAGTAGGGGCGTATTGCATACGCCCTTCGGTAGTTAAGCGCTTTCAGCGCAGTAGTTACGGCCTTCGGCCGGGTAGGCGGCTTCGCCGCGGTAGTAGGGGCGTATTGCATACGCCCTTCGGGGTAGCAGTCAGCGGGAAGTGTTTCGGATCAGGGCTTGGCAGTAACGGTTCAGCATGATGCTGACCAACCTTGCTTTATCGTTCAAAAGACGACTCTCTTCCTCTGTGATGTAATGCAGGTCGTGAGCCAAGATGAGATGGTTACGCGTTTCCTCCAATGAGCCTTGAGCCATGTTGTAAAAGCGGAGCTTATCTCTCGTCGAGATCTTCCCAAAGCCTTCAGCAATGTTTGCTGTAACGGACGACGCGGCTCGCCGCAGTTGGTCCGTTAGGCTGAAGATTTCTTCTCTTGGAAACTTCTTTGTGACGTTATAAATGGAAAGCACGAGTTCATGTCCTCGCTGCCATACAACCAATTGCTCAAATGATCGTGCCGGCATTTCCTTATTCCTCCATCTACCTCTGACTACCCGTTGACTTCTTCTGACTACCCTTTGACTACCCAAATCATCCAATCGTATGATTTGAGATTAATTCCTTCATCAGCTCCTCGATGTCAGCGTCGGAGTCCGTCAGCGAGCGACTCTCTTTGGCTTGGAAGACGATGTTTTCGATCGTTTTCACCTTCGTCGGTGAGCCTGAGAGGCCGCACTGGGCCACGTCGCCGCCCACGTCCGCCACGGACCACTCGACGAGGTTCAGGTACGGGCGCGATTCGTAGAGCTCGGCGTAGGGGAGGGGGGCACCGCCTTTTGTGCGCTCGGCTTTCTCCTGCGCACCCAGTGCGTGTTTGTACTTCTGCACGAGTTGTGCGTTACGCGGCCTGCATGCTGCGGCCGATCCGTTCACCGTGACCACGATGGGCAGCGGCCCTTCGACCGTCTCCACGCCTCCGGGGATCTTGCGTCGCACCGTGATGCGTCCGTCCGTGACGCCGACAATCTCCTCCGCATACGTGATCTGCGACAGCCCGAGCTTCTCCGCCACTTGCGGACCCACCTGCGCCGTGTCGCCGTCGATAGCCTGCCGTCCGCCGACGATCAGGTCGAAGTCGCCCATCTTGCGGATCGCCATGGCCAAGGCATACGAAGTGGCCAGTGTGTCGGCGCCGGCGAAGGCGCGATCGGTGAGGAGCACCCCGTCGTCCGCCCCGCGATAGAGCCCCTCGCGGATGATCTCGGCGGCGCGTCCCGGCCCCATGGTGAGGAGCGTGACGGTCGATCCGGGATAGCGTTCTTTCAGTCGCAGCGCCTGCTCCAGCGCGCTGAGGTCTTCGGGGTTGAAGATGGCCGGCAGCGCTGCGCGATTGATGGTGCCATCCGCCTTCATCGCGTCCTTCCCGACGTTGCGCGTGTCCGGCACCTGCTTAGCTAATACAATAATTCTCATCTGTCAGAATATTATGGTTTGGCGGCAAAAGTAGGCGCAAGAATGAGATGGTGCCAGCCGACTGTATATATAAGGTATGCCCCCGAGGTCTGCGTGCGGATGATGCAAGATCGCCCATTGCCCGCGATGGCTTAGGAAGGCTTCCGAGGTGCCGGAATCAGTGATTCTGTATTTCAGAAGACTTCCTAAGTGCCGAAATCATTATGCGAGGGGCAGGCGCTGAGCGTCCATGACGCGCATGAAGTTGCCGCCCCAGATGTTGGCGATGTCGGCGTCGGAGAGACCCTCGGCAAGGAGACGGAGGGTGATTTGGATCATCTCGCCGGCCGATTGGCAGCCGATAAGTCCGCCGCCACCGTCGAAGTCGGAGCCGATGCCGACGTGATTCGGGCCGACGAGCCGGATGACGTGCATGATGTGGCGGACGGCGTCGCTGAGTGTGGCATCGTCGGGATGGTCGTGGTTGATGAATCCGCCATAAAGGCAGATCTGCATCACGCCGCCCGTTGCGGCCAGGGCGCAAATGCGGTCGTCGTCTAAGTTGCGGCGGTGGTCGCAGAGGGCGCGGCAGGAGGAGTGGGAAGCGATGATAGGTCTGCGACTGAGGCTGACGACATCGTCGAAAGTGGCATCAGCAGCGTGCGATACGTCGATCATCATGCCGATGCGGTTCATCTCTGCCACCACCTCGCGCCCGAAGGGACTGAGGCCGCCCCATTCGCCCTGGCCGGCGGCGGAGTCGCAGAGTTCGTTGTCTCCGTTGTGACAGAGTGTCATGTACGCCACGCCCATGCGCTTGAATGCGTGCAGTCGGGAGAGGTCGCGGCCGATAGCGTAACCGTTTTCGACGGCGGGGATGATGGCGCGTCGGCCCTCGCGCTTGAGGCGGCGGAGGTCGTCCGTAGAGCGGGCGATGCCGAGGAAGTCGGGATAACGGATGGCCTGCTCCTCGACGCGTGTGAGTCGCTCGACAGCGTAGTCGAAGGCGCGGCGGTGAGCCTCGTCGTTGCGTTCGCCCTGAGGCAGGTAGGCAGCCATGACGACGGCGTCGAGCCGTCCCTCGCGCATGAGCGGTAGGTTGACGCGGCCACCTTCCTTACGCCCGAGGTCAAAGGCGTCGAAGAGCATAGGCGTGTCGGTGTGCGAGTCGAGGGTGATCATGGTGTGGTGCAGGCGTCGGGCGTGGGCGTAGCGGCGCGCACGACGGACAAGATGGCGGAAGAGGTTGAGCATTGCCTCATGGCCGGTGGTAGCGAGCCACTCGGGGTGCCACTGGACGCTGAGGATGGGGTATTCGGGGTGCTCCATCGCCTCGTTGACGCCGTCGGACGCCTCGGCCGTGGCGACGAAACCGGGGGCCAGGTCGCGGACGGCTTGGTGGTGGAGCGAGTTGACGGGGATGGGTGCGGTACGCGTCGTGGCGTCGAGCCCCATCGCGCGCTGCAGCTCGGAATCCGGGGCGGTGAGAGTGACAGATTGCGTGATGACGTCGCGCGCTTCCGCCTGACTATGTGGCAGTACGGGGCTTGGAAACTGCGAGGGAAGGTCTTGGTAGAGCGTGCCGCCAAAGGCTACGTTGATGAGCTGATGGCCGCGACAGATGCCGAAGATGGGGATGCCGCGCTGGTGGGCCAAGCGGATCAGTTGCAGCTCGCTGGTGTCGCGGATCGGATCGACGTCTTCGAGCGACGGGTGAGGCGTCTCGCCAAGCAGGTCGGGACTGATGTCGCCGCCGCCAGTCAGGAGCAGGCCGTCGAGGCCTTCGACAATCGTGGTGAGGACGCTCAGCTCGGTCGTGGCGGGCACGAGTACGGGGGCGCCACCTGCCAGGATGACAGACTGGAAATAGGGGTCGGCGAGCATCTCTTTGCCGTCTCTTCGGTTCACAGAAATGCCGATGCGTGGGCGTGTGGAGGTGGCAGTGTCGACAGCTGAGGCGCGGTCAACCTGCGCAAATAGTTCTTTTAAAGTGAGTGACATGTTGGGTTTGAATAGGAGAAAAAGAAGAGGGCACCTCGCATGGCGATTGCCCTCTGTCGTTTGATGGTTTATGTGTAAGACTTCGCAGCGTGGTACTATGTGAAGTCGTGGCTATGCGTCGATGTTTGCGTACGTCGCATTCTCCTCGATGAACTCGCGGCGTGGCCCAACGTCCTCGCCCATGAGCATGGAGAAGATGGCGTCGGCCTCGATGGCGTTGTCGATGGTGATCTGCTTGAGGGTACGGTTTTCGGGGTTCATCGTCGTGTCCCAAAGCTGGTGGTCGTTCATCTCTCCAAGACCTTTGTAGCGTTGCGTGTGGATCTGGCTCTCGTTGCCGCCGCCGTAGGTGTCGATGAACTTCTGGCGCTGCTGTTCGGTCCAGCAATACTCCTCCACCTTGCCCTTCTTGCAGAGGTAAAGCGGCGGGGTGGCGAGGTAGACGTACCCTTTCTCGATCAGTCCGCGCATGCGACGGAAGAAGAAGGTGAGGATCAGGGTGGCAATGTGGCTACCGTCCACGTCGGCATCGGTCATGATGATCACCTTGTGGTAACGGAGCTTCGATAGGTTCAGCTCCTTCGGGTCGTCCTCGGTGCCGATTGAAACGCCCATTGCCTTGAAGATGTTTTGGATCTCCTCGCTCTCGAACACACGGTGCTCCATGGCCTTCTCCACGTTGAGGATCTTACCGCGGAGCGGCAGGATGGCTTGGAAGTTTCTGTCGCGTCCTTGCTTGGCTGTGCCACCGGCGGAGTCTCCCTCGACGAGGAACAGCTCGCAGATGGCAGCGTCTTTCGAAGAGCAGTCGGCCAGCTTACCGGGCAGTCCACCGCCCGAGAGGGGCGACTTACGTTGCACCATCTCGCGCGCCTTGCGTGCCGCTTGACGTGCTGTGGCAGCGAGGATCACCTTGTCGACGATCGTTTTGGCCTCTTTCGGGTGCTCCTCCAAGTAGTTGCCGAGGGCCTCGCCTACGGCCATATCGACAGCGCCCATCACCTCGTTGTTTCCGAGCTTCGTCTTGGTCTGCCCCTCGAACTGTGGCTCGGCCACCTTGATCGAAATCACGGCTGTGAGGCCTTCGCGGAAGTCGTCGCCTTGGATCTCCACCTTGGCCTTCTCCAGCAGCTTAGAGTCTTCGGCATATTTCTTCAGCGTACGTGTTAGTCCGCGTCGGAAGCCAGAGAGGTGTGTGCCGCCCTCGATCGTGTTGATGTCGTTCACGTAGGAGAAGACGCTTTCGTTGTACGACGTGTTGTAGGTCATGGCCACTTCGACGGGGATGCCTTGTTTCTCAGTGACGATATGGATCACATCGTGGATCAGCGCCTCTTTCGACTTGTCGATGTAGCGCACAAACTCCTTCAGTCCTTCGTGCGAATAGAAGACTTCGGATTTATACGTCCCGTCCGGCTTCACCTCGCGGCGATCGGTCAATGTCAGTCGGATGCCAGCGTTCAGGAAGGCCAGCTCGCGGAGTCGGTTGGCGAGGATGTCGTATTTGTATTCGGTCACGGTAAAGATTGACGCGTCCGGTTTGAACTCTATGGTTGTCCCAGTACGATCGCTGTCACCCGTTATCCGGATATCAGCCAGCGGCTTGCCGCAGGAGAACTCTTGTACATAGACTTTTCCGTTACGGTGCACTTCGGCTTTCAGGTGGGTCGACAGCGCGTTGACACACGAGACACCGACGCCGTGCAGTCCACCAGACACTTTATAGGTGCCCTTGTCAAACTTACCTCCGGCATGGAGTACAGTCAGCACGACCTCCAATGCCGACTTACCTTCCTTCTCGTGGTAATCGACCGGAATGCCTCGCCCATCATCTGTCACGCTGATCGAATTATCCTCACGGATCACGACATCGATATTCTTGCAGAAGCCGGCCAGTGCTTCGTCGATGGAGTTGTCTACCACCTCGTAAACCAAGTGGTGGAGTCCCTTCTCGCTTGTGTCGCCGATGTACATGGCTGGGCGTTTACGGACGGCCTCCAACCCCTCGAGCACTTGGATGTTCTTGGAAGAGTATTCCTCGCTTGCTGCTTTTATTTCTTCGTCACTCATGTTGATTTCCTCTCTTTATTCATTATCAAATACGGAAACAAATATAGCCGTTCCCCTCCGAAAGAGCAGGGTTGGGAGATGGCTAACTGCATGAAAAAAAGGCCGAAAGACGATTGACGCCTTTCAGCCTTGATGTAGCCCGTAGGGGAATCGAACCCCTCTTTTGAGAATGAGAATCTCACGTCCTAGCCGATAGACGAACAGGCCTTTGATACCAATATAACAGTGGACTTAGACGTCCTTCTTTTCTTTTTCCTCTTTCAGGCACTTTCCCAGATGTTAAGCCAATGCGTTGACATGTTTGGCCAACTTTGACTTCAGGTTGCCTGCTTTGTTCTTATGAATCACATTCTTTTTCGCCAGCTTATCAAGCATTGCGCACACTTTCGGATACATGGCTGTTGCCTCATTCTTATCTTCTGTGCCACGCAATTTCTTCACCGCATTACGCATCGTCTTGGCACCGTAACGATTTTGTGCGCAGCGCGTTTTTGTCTGACGTATCCTCTTGATAGATGATTTGTGATTTGCCATCGTTATCTATTAATCTATTTCTTCTTTTATCTGATTCGTATTTGGTAGCCCGTAGGGGAGTCGAACCCCTCTTTCAAGAATGAAAATCTTGCGTCCTAGCCGATAGACGAACAGGCCAATTCTTCGCTCAGAAATCACGCCTATCAGACCGTTAGGACCGCCCGCGTTTTCATTTTGCGAGCGCAAAGATAGAGGCACTTTCGAATCCTGCAAACATCCTTTCTCTTTTTTCTTTCAATAATTGGCGATGGATGCGTGATGACTTAGACGATGCGAAGACTGTCCACTTTCAGTAGACGGCTCTTTAGGGCGTCCATGCGGCTTTGTCGGATGCGGAGCGTCATCTCGCAGGTGAGCTCGAAGGATTGTGTGAGGACGTCGGGCTTGTCTTCTTTTACGATGCGCATGACGCTGTTGAGATGAGGATATTCGAAGGTGATGGTAATGGTTTCGTCGACGGTGCGTTCTTCGATGCGGGCGGCGGCGATGGCTTCGGCGGCGGCGGTGCGGTAGGCTACGATGAGGCCGCTGGTGCCGAGTTCGATGCCGCCGAAGTAGCGGACGACGATGATGAGGATGTCGGTCAGGTTGTTGGAGTTGATTTGGCCGAGGATGGGCTTGCCGGCCGTGGAGGAGGGTTCGCCGTCGTCGTTGGCGCGGAAGGTGGTGCGGTCGGGGCCGAGCATGTAGGCCCAGCAGACGTGTCGGGCGTCGTAGTACTTTTTGCGATAGGCGTCGACCTGGGTCTTGACTTCGTCGGGGGTGCGGGCGGGTAGGGCGAAGGAGAGAAAGCGGCTGCGCTTCTCGGTGTAGTAGCCTTCGGAGAGGTCGCTGATGGTGCGGTAGGTATCTTCCATGATGGATCAGTCGGGGATGTGGGTTTCTTGTTCATCACGGAAGGCTCGGAAGTCTTTCATGATCTCTTCGATCTCTTCGATGAAGCGTGGGTCGCGGACTTTGTCGCGGACAGCTTCGTAGTAGCGCTCGATGGCGGGCAGGGCACAGAGGTCTTTGCCGCGGAGGACGAAGTAGGGTTCGTCGGCCTCGAGGCATTGCTTGATCATTTGGATGGGATTCTTCATTTCATTCTTGTCGATAATCAGTGATAGGAAAGGATCGCGAGATCGGTGGTGGACAAAGCGTGAAAATTGCAATGAACGGACTCGCTGTCCTTTGGAAATGGGGAGAAAAATGCGTTTTTGGGTGTCTTTGTCTGTGGACAATGGGATGAAATATATGTTTTGCCTGCTTTTGTCTATGAAAAATGAGAGGGAATATATGTATTGAGCGCTTTTGTCTATGGACAATGGGATGAAATATATGTATTGGGTGCTTTTGTCTGCGGACAATGGGATGAAATATATGTTTTGGATGCTTTTGTCTATGGACAATGAGGTGAAAAACATGTTTTGGATGCCTTTGTCTATAGACAATGAGGTGAAAAACATGTATTGGATGCTTTTGTCTATGGACAATGAGATGAAAAACATGTATTGGATGCCTTTGTCTATAGACAATGAGAGGGAATACATGTATTGGATGCCTTTGCCTACAGGCAATGGGAGTACGCACCTGTTAGATTCGCTTTCGACGGCAGACGAGAGGCGAAGAAACAGGGGGAGGAGGGGGGCGATGATGGTTTTGGAGGTGGCGAGGCGCTGAACGAGAGGGGTGCCCATACACATATATAATAGGTATGGGTCAGCCCTCGGAAAGCTCTTTGCGGAGGAAGGGGGCGGTGCGGCTGCGGGTGCGTGGGGCGGCGGCGAGGGCTTCGGGCGTGCCGGTGAAGAGGATGCGACCGCCGCCACGGCCACCGTCGGGGCCCATGTCGATGAGGTAGTCGGCGCTCTTGATGACGTCGAGGTTGTGCTCGATGACGATGATGGTGTTGCCCTTGTCGACGAGCTTGTTGAGGACGCCGAGCAGGACGTGGATGTCTTCGAAGTGCAGGCCGGTGGTGGGTTCGTCGAGGATGTAGAGCGTGCGGCCGGTGTCGCGTTTGGCGAGTTCGGTGGCCAGCTTGACGCGCTGGCTTTCGCCGCCTGAAAGGGTGGTGGAGGGTTGGCCGAGCTTGATGTAACCCAGGCCGACGTCTTGCAACACCTTGATCTTGCTGAGGATGGCGGGGATGTTTTCGAAGAATTCGACGGCCATGTTGATCGTCATGTCGAGGACGTCGGCGATGGACTTGCCGCGATAGCGCACCTCGAGTGTCTCGCGGTTGTAGCGGCGGCCGTGGCAGTCTTCGCAGGGCACGAGCACGTCGGGCAGGAAGTTCATTTCGATCGTTTTGTAGCCGTTGCCTTTGCACGTTTCGCAGCGTCCGCCGGAGACGTTGAACGAGAAGCGTCCGGGCTTGTAGCCGCGGATCTTGGCTTCGGGCAGGCTGACGAAGAGGTTGCGGATGTCGGCAAAGACGCCCGTGTAGGTGGCCGGATTGCTGCGTGGGGTGCGGCCGATGGGCGACTGGTCGACGTTGACGACCTTGTCGATGTGCTCGATGCCCTCAATGGACTGGTAGGGCAGGGGCTCCTGTTCCGAGCGATAGAATCGCTGGCTGAGGATGGGCTGGAGGGTGGCGTTGATGAGGGTGGATTTGCCGCTTCCGGAGACGCCGGAGACGCAGATGAAGGTGCCCAGCGGGAAGCTGACGTCGACCTTCTTCAGGTTGTTGCCCGTGGCGCCTCGAAGCACGAGGTGATGGCCGTTGCCGGGGCGACGTGTGGCGGGCACCTCGATCTGGCGCCGGCCGTTGAGGTAAGACGAGGTGAGGGTGTCGGTCTTGATCATCTCGTCGGGTGTGCCGGCAAAGACGACTTCGCCGCCGAGCCGCCCCGCCTTGGGACCCATATCGACGACGTAATCGGCGCTCAGCATCATGTCCTTGTCGTGCTCCACGACGATGACCGAGTTGCCCGTGTCGCGCAGCTCTTTGAGGGAGTCGATGAGGCGGATGTTGTCGCGCTGATGGAGGCCGATGCTGGGCTCGTCAAGGATGTAGAGCACGTTGACGAGGCGGCTGCCGATCTGCGTAGCCAGGCGGATGCGTTGGCTTTCGCCGCCGGAGAGGGTGGCCGAGGGGCGGTTGAGGGAGAGGTAGTCGAGGCCGACTTCGAGGATGAAGTCAAGGCGCGAGCGGATCTCTTTGAGGATCTCCACGGCGATGGTGCGCTGCGCCGGCGAGAGCTTTTCCTCCAGGCCGTTGACCCACTTGGAGAGCTCGGCGATGTCCATCGAGGCCGGCTCGGCGATGTTCTTGCCGTCGATGAAGTAATGCAGCGCTTCCTTGTTCAGGCGCTGGCCCTGACATTCGGGACAGACGGCGGTGCGGATGAATGGTGCGGGCTTTTTGCGCGCGGTGGAGGGCTCGTCGTCGCTTTCGCCTTGCATCATGGCGATGTATTTCGCCACGCCCTCGTAGGCGTACGAGAAGCTGGAGTGGCCGAGCCACGCTGTCGAGACGGCCACCGGCTCCTCGGTGCCGTTGATGATCTCGTCCATGGCCTCTTCGGGGAGGTCCTTGATGGGTGTCTTGAGCGTCGCGCCGTGTCGCTTGCAGAGGGCTTCGATCTGCCGGAAGACGAGCGTGTCTTTGTATTTCCCGAGGGCCACAATGCCCCCCTTATAAATACTGAGCGAGGGGTCGGGGATGATCTTCTCCATGTCGATCACGTTCACCTCGCCGAGGCCCTTGCAGCGTGGGCAGGCGCCGTGGGGCGAGTTGAAAGAGAAGTTGTGTGGCGCCGGCTCGCTGTAAGCCAGTCCGGTCACGGGGCACATCAGTCGGCGGCTGTAGTAACGCATCTCGTCCGTCGTGGCGTCGAGCAGCAGGATGAGTCCGTCGCCCTGCTTCATGGCCACGCGGAGGCTCTCCTTGAGGCGTGGCCCGTCGTTGATGCTGACCACGAGCTTGTCGATGACCACCTCAATGCTGTGCATCTTGTATCGATCCAACTTCATGCCGCGGCTGATCTCCATCAGCTTACCGTCGACGCGCACGTTGAGGTAGCCCTTCTTGCGCACCTGCTCGAAGAGCTCCTTGTAGTGCCCCTTACGGTTGCGGACGAGCGGTGCGAGGAGGTACATCTTCCGGCCGTCATACTCCCGCATGATCAGCTCCAGAATCTGCTCCTCGGTGTACTTGACCATCTTCTCGCCGCTGAGGTAGGAGTAGGCCTCGCCAGCGCGGGCGTAGAGCAGGCGGAGGAAGTCGTAGACCTCCGTCGTGGTGCCGACGGTGGAGCGTGGGTTGCGGTTCGTCGTCTTTTGCTCGATGGAGATGACGGGGCTCAGACCGGTGATCTTGTCCACGTCTGGCCGCTCCACGTTGCCCATGAAGTTGCGGGCGTAGGCCGAGAAGGTGTCGATGTAGCGGCGCTGACCTTCGGCGAAGATGGTGTCGAAGGCGAGCGACGACTTGCCGCTTCCGCTCATGCCCGTGATGACGGTGAGGCGGTTGCGGGGCAGCTCGACGTCGATATTCTTCAGGTTGTGCACGCGCGCACCCCATACGCCGATGGTGCCTCCCCGCTCGACGCGGTCGTCCGTTGTTGTGACTTCTTTCTGTTTATCGATAGCCATACGTGCTGCGTTCACTTCGTCACCCAGCGCTGGTCGTAGACGGTGCGGTTGGGGGAGGTGTAATAGAGGTCTTGTTTGCGGGGGATGAGGATGGTGTAGCTGCGGCCATTGGAGATGAGCTTCGAGTCGCGCAGCCAGGGGTTGAAGCGCTTGAGGTCGGCGTAGGTGATGTCGTGCGACTTGGCGAAGGCTACCAAATCGGGGATACCGGCCGAGACCGTCACCTCGTCGCAGGAGATGGGCGCGTAGAGGTCGCGTGGGCGGAGCGAGAAGCCGTATTTCTGCGGGTTCTCGAAGATGAGCTTCGTGGCCAGGATGCGGTAGACGTAGCGTGCCGTCTCCTCGACGAGCCAGAGGTTCAGCACGGACGTCTCGCGTTGTGAGGCGAAGGCGCCCGAGATGCGCCCCATGCCCGCGTTGTACGATGCGGCGGCCGAGGCCCAGTCACCGTATTTATTGTAGGCGTCCTTGAGGTAGCGGCAGGCGGCCTCCGTGGCGCGGGCCACGTTGTAACGCTCGTCCACGCTGGGCGTGATCGTCAGGCCATATTCCCGTCCGGCTGATTCCAAGAACTGCCACATGCCTGCGGCGCGCGCTGGCGATACGATGCGCGGGTCGAGATGGCTCTCTACGACGGCCAGATACTTGAAGTCCTCTGGCACTCCATTGGCCTTCAGGATAGGCACGATGATGGGGAAGTAGCGGTTGGCGCGCTTGATGGTCAGCATCGTGGTGGAGTGGAAGTAGGCCAGGCTGCTCAGCTCGCGGTCCATGGACTCGTACATGTTATATCGGGTCAGGTCAATCGTCTGACCGCAGAAGGTGACCTTCTCCGGCACCTCGGGCGAGGTGATCCAGCCGTCGTCCTGTCGGGGCTGTTCGGAGTTTTGCGATTGGACGGGGAAGCAGGCCGTCAGGCTGATCAGTCCGGCCGCGAGGAAGCAGGCCGTGAATTGTTTCGTTCTCATTCTCTCTCTTATGCTTATTGATTACTGTGATTCTTGTTTGAACTGGAGCGCACGACGTTGATGTCGCCGCTTTTACGGTGCGTTTTGCCGTCCGTTCCGGTGTATTCGATGACGTAGTAATAGGCGCCAGCGGGCACGTACTGTCCGCGATAGCGCCCATCCCAGCCGCCGTTCGGGTCGGTCCAGTGATAAAGCAGGCTGCCCTGCCGATTGAAGACGGACGCGCTGAAGCGCACGACCGACTTATGGGCCACCTTGAACACGTCGTTCACGCCCGGCGAACTCTCGGGCGAGAAGACGTTGGGCACCTCCAGCACCGTCTCCGTGACGCTGATCTTGTAGCTATTGTCCTTGTTGGTGCATCGGCCCGAGCGGTCGCTCACCTCCAGCGTGACGGTGTAGTTGCCCACGCGGTCGAAGGTGTACGTCATCTCCGGATCCGTGAAGCGCACGATGGGCACATCGCCCGTAGCCTCTCGCCGCGTGACTTGCCAGACGAAGAGCGATGCCACCGGGGTGTTGGCCTGCGCTCGGAAGCGGATCTCGGCCGGGGCCGAGAGTTCGCCCGTTTTGAGCTTGAGGTTCGACCGAGTCTCCGACGTGAGCGTCGTATCGGCGTGCACCTCTAAGGCCACCGCTTGGTAGTGGTCTATGGTCGCTGTCTGCTCGACGCCAAAGGCACGCGCGAAGAGGTCGCCCGTCAGGTCGATCTTCGTGTCCGTGAGTGGCGGGCGGCTCAGCGAGACGTCGAAGGGATTGCCGCTGAGGGTGTCGATAAGTAACTGCTCGGTGAAGGTGCGGGTCTGTTCGCTCCACGTCTGCGTCAGGTAGCTGACTTCGAATGCGCGCTTGAGCTCCATCGCCTTGCCGTCGGGCAGGTAGTAGTTGAGTGCAGGCAGGTCGGCCGTGCCCGCCAGTCGCAGTGACGAGCAGGCGTCGGACGAGGGGGACACACTGAGGCTCGTGAGGCGCGTCCGGTAGCGGCTGTAATCGATGATCCAGACGTAGCGTCGCAGCTCGCCGCTACCGTCGACAACGAAGTAACCGTAGCCCTCCGCAGGGTTTGTGACCGTTGAGGTAGATCCGCTTTGGGTCGAGGCCACCGCCTCCCAATCGTCCTCTATGGCTGCCTTGGTGCGGTAGCGATACCAGCGGTGCGTGCCTGTGCCGGTGTGGCTGAGGGTCACGCCGTCGGTGCCGTAGACTAAGTAAACTTCCAGCTTGTATGCCGTATTCTCCGCTGCCCGGATGGGCGTCTTGGCGCCGCCGCTGACTTGATACTGGGCCCGGAGCGTGCCTCCCGTCCACCCGATCGCGAGCAGAAAAAGGAGTATGGAGCCTACGCTTGGTGCCACCCTGCGGCGGCTTGCTCCATCATGAAAAATCGTCTTACCCATACCTTTATCCAAATGAGCGGCAAAAGTAGGCGTGGAAATGAGAATGGACAGAGGGGGCGCTATCGCGTGGGTAAGGTGTCGCTCTGAATCTGCGGCGGAAATCACAAAGCCAATCTCCGGTTTCGTGAAACGCCTTCCCGCCGCGGGAAATGAGACCTTTTTTGCTTCCTGCACAACGCAGGGAGCAAAAAAGGGCGTCTTTCGGGCCCTGCGTTGTGCAGGAAGCAAAAAAGGGTCTTTTTCGGGCCCTGCGTTGTGCAGGAAGCAAAAAGGGGTCTCTTTCGAGCCCTGCGTAACGCAGGAAGCAAAAAAGGGTCTTTTTCGGGCCCTGCGTTGCGCAGGAAGCAAAAAGTGGGTCTTTTTCGGGCCCTGCGTTGCGCAGGGAGCAAAAAAGGCCCAAAAAGGGGCGACCACCGGAGTGGCCGCCCCTTTGCATATCCCCCTGTGGGGGAGAGGAACGATGAGTAAGTAGAAAGTGCTTCTAAGACTTACAACCCCGAAGTGATGAGCTCCGAAGAGGTGCTCTTGCGCCGATTTAGGCACCCGATCAGGAAGCCAGCCAGGGCGAAGAAGATCCAGTCCAGACCGTCAGCATGCAGCGGCACATGGGCGCCGTAGAAACGACCGAAAGCACCGAGCGAGATGTTGGCCGCCTCGAGTCCGGAGATGAGCGCCGAGATGAGCGTCAGGCCAACGGTCCAGGCGTAGACGCTGCGCCGACTGCCGAAGCGGCTGTCCAAAAAGGCGAGCGCGATGAGCACAATGGCCAGCGGATAGAGGAACATGAGCACGGGCACGGCGGCGGCGATGATGGTCTTCAGCCCGAAGGTGCCGACGGCGAAGGAGATGATGACGAACGCCACGGCGTAGCCCTTGTACGAGAGGCCGCCAAACTGCGAGTGGAAGTAGCTGGCGCAGGCGGTGACGAGTCCGATGCTGGTCGTTAGGCAGGCCAGCAATACGATCACGGCCAGGATCAGCGCCCCCGGTTCACCGAAGAGCAGTCGGGCAGATCCAGCCAAGACAGGCGCACCGGTGTCGAGGATGCCGAGCTGCTCGACGCTGGCGGCGCCCAGTCCTGCGATGAAGACGTAGACCACGCCTAAGCAACCGATGGCAATCATGCCCGCGCGCATGGTGGCGCCCATCACCTCGTGGCGTGTCGTGGCGCCGTGTTGCGTGACGAACTCAATGACCAGGATGCCAAAGACGAACGAGGCCAGAGCGTCGAGCGTGTTGTAGCCGTCGATGAAGCCTTGCTGGAGGGCTACGGCGGGCGTGGCGTAGGCTTCGGTCGGCGAGCCGGGCGTACCGGGCGGCGTGATCAGCGATTTGACGATGAGGACAACGATCGTCGTCAGTAGCATAGGGGTCAGGATGCCGCCAATGCGTCCGACCAGCTTCTGAGGGTTGATGGAAAGCCAAAGCGTGACGAGGAAGAAGACGATAAGGAAGACGATCTGCGCCCAATAGCCCGCGTCGGGAGAGAGGAAAGGGCGGACGGCGATCTCGAACGAGACGGTGCCCGTACGAGGAATGGCGAAGGCGGGGCCGATGGAGAGGTAGAGGGCCAGCGTAAAGAGTATGCCGAAGAGGGGGTGTACGCGTCCGGCCAGCTCCTGCACGTTGCGGCAACCAGAGTAGCCCATGGCCAGGACGCCCGCCAGGGGCAGTCCGACGCCGGTCAATACGAAGCCCATCACGGCCCACCACACGTTCGTTCCGGCACGTTGGCCTAAGGCGGCGGGGAAAATCAAGTTGCCAGCTCCGAAGAAGAGGGCAAACAACATCAGTCCGACGGCGAGGAAAGCACGCCGTGTCATTTGGGTAGAATTTTGGTTAGGCATGGGATAAAGTGTTAGGGGGAGAGTGAATAGTTAGTAGCGGGATTAGAAAAAGGAGAGGCCCTGTCGGCCATTCCATGTGTCGAATAGTCCGACAGGGCCTCTTGCTCATTGGGGGGCAGGAGCCTCGTTCGTTGGATCGGGGGTTCCTGCCCCCTCCGGAGAGGGGGAAGGTCAGTAGCCGAAGATGTCTTGCGGGGTGAGGAGCTTGACCTCACCTAAGGAGCGGAGCTTGTTCATGTCAATGTCTTTCGAATTGCCCAGAACAGCATAGTGGTACGTGCGGCCCTTGATCCATTTCTCTTGGAAGGCCTTGACGTCAGCCAGGGTCATGCTCTGCACCTTCTCGAAGATGGCCTTGTTGCGGTCGTAGTCCACGCCCATGTCTTTGGCATGCAGGTAGGCCCAGAGCACATCGCCCTTCACCGTGCGCTCGGTGCGCAGGCGAGCCAGGATGGCGTCTTTGGCGATCTTGAAGGCAGCTTCGCTCTCAGGCATGTTGTTGATGATCTCCATGAAGGCGTCGATAGCCTGAGGCATCTTGTCGTTCTGCGTGGCCACGAAGGCTTGGAAGGCGTAGGGGCGCGTCTTGTCGGAGGGCGTGATCAGGACGGCGTTGGCTGAGTAAGCCAGGCCGCGCGATTCACGCATCTCTTGGAAGACGATGGCGTTCATGCTGCCGCCGAAATACTCGTTGTAGAGCGTTACACCGGGATCGTTGGCCACATCGAAGGGCTCGCCACGGTTAGAATACTGGAGGTAGTAGATCTGTTTGGCGTTGTACTCGGCCAGCATGACGGTGTTGCTTGGCGTCTGCACCAGCATGACGGGCTTCTTAGCCAACGGAGCGGGTTTATCGGCCGTGCGATGGAGCTGGTCGAGGCTCTTGAGTACATCCGATTCGGCGCCGGGGCCATAGTAGAGCACGGAGTGCTGCTTGGTGAAGAGGTCGCGCACCTTAGCCAGAAGCGTGTCGGAGGTGAGCGCCTTCAGTGCGTCGTTCGTCAGCGTGGTGGCTTTGACATGCTCCGGCCCATACATGACGTAGCGACGCAGGGCTCCGAAGTTCTGTCCCTGATTCAGTTTCGCATCGGCGCGGGCCTTGATCCGATCGGCTTTGAGGTTCGTGAGCACGTTCTCGTCTGGCTTAGCGTCAGCGATCAGTTCCTCCATCAGCTCGAGGGCTTTGGGCATGTTCTCGCTCAGTCCGCTGACGGAAACGTAGCAACGCTCATCGGTCACATTGGCGCTGAAGGAGCAGGCGATGTCAAAGAACTCCTTCTTGATCTCCGTGGGCGACTTCTTGCTGGTGCCGAGGTAGCTGAGATAATCGAAGGCGGTGCCGAGGGTGGCGTCGTCGTTGCGACCCATATCGAAGACGTACATGAGTTCAAACACATCCGTCGTCTCGTTCTTCTTGTAGAGCAGAGGCAGGCCAGACTTCAGCGAAGCGGTGCTCATGTCCTTTTTGAAGTCTAAGAATACGGGCTCGATGGGCTTCACTTCGGTCAGCTGAATCTCACGGAGGAAGGCGCTGGCGGTGTCACGATTCGTAGCGATGGGCGTGATCTCCGGTTTGTCGATCTTCTTGAATCCCGGTTGGCCTTCGCGCTTGAAGACTACGGCGTAGGCGTTTTCACCCAGCTTCTCGTTGGCAAACTTGACGATGTCGGCCTTCGTGATCTTCTCCATTCGTTCGATCTGATGCACCATGTCGGCCCAGCTGACACCGTTGACAAAGGCGTCGACGTAGGCATTGGCGCGGCCCTCGTTCGAGTCATATTCCTTCATCAGCTCCAGCTTGTAGTTGGCCACGCAGGCACGCAGCAGCGACTCGTCGAAGTCGCCCTTGCGCAGTTTAGCCACCTCCTCGAGCAGCAGGTCGCGCGCCTGTTCGAGCGTCTGACCGTCCTTAGGCCGGGCGTTGAGGAGAAACATGCCGTAATCCGCGAAGGTGTAGGGATAGCAATAGGACGAGAGCACCTTTTGCGCGTGGATGAGATCGAGGTCGATGAGGCCTGCCTGATCATTGTAGAGCAGAGAGGCAGCCAGGATGGCCAGGTCGTTGTCCGCTGAGGCTTCGCCACCGATGCGCCACGCCACGTTGACGTTCGCTGCCTCCACGCCGCGCACCTCCTTCGTTGTCGGGCTGGTGATTGGCGCCTCCTCTTTGAAGGTAGGCTTGGGCAGGCTGTCGTTCGGCTTCATGTTGCCGAAGTATTTCTTGATGATGGCGATCATCTCGTCCGGATCGAAGTCGCCCGAGAGACAGATGGCCATATTGTTGGGCACATACCAGGTCTCGTAATAGCGCTTGATGTTCGTGATCGAGGGGTTCTTGAGGTGCTGCTGGGTGCCGATGACGGACTGCGTGCCGTAGGGGTGATTGAAGAAGAGCATCGAGCGGAGGGTGTCGATCACGGTTCGTGCATCGCTGGCCAGACCCATGTTGTACTCCTCATAAACGGCTTCAAGCTCGGTATGAAAGCCGCGGATGACGCTGTTTTGGAAGCGATCGGCCTGGATCTTGGCCCAGTTCTCGATCTGGTTCGAGGGGATGTCCTCGGTGTAGCAGGTGACGTCGAAGTTCGTGTACGCGTTCGTGCCCGTGGCGCCGATAGCGGCCATCAGCTTGTCGTACTCGTTGGGGATGGCATACTGCGAAGCCTTGTTGCTGATGCTATCGATCTGACGATAGAGTGCCTTGCGTTCGGCCTCGTCGGTGGTTTTGCGATAGACTTCAAAGAGGCGTTCGATCTCGTCGAGGAGAGGCTTTTCGGCCTCATAGTTCGACGTCCCAAAGTGGGTGGTGCCTTTGAACATGAGGTGCTCAAAGTAGTGCGCCAGGCCGGTGGTCTCTGCTGGGTCGTTCTTTCCGCCTACGCGAACGGCGATATAAGTCTGGATGCGGGGCGCCTCTTTGTTGACGCTCATGTAGACCTTCAGGCCGTTGTCGAGGGTGTAGATGCGGGTCTTCAGCGGGTCGCCGTCGACCGTCTCATAGTCCGATTTTGCGCTCGGACCTTTGCAATTCGCGGCGGTAAACATCCCCGTGAGGATGACTGCCAGCGTGGTGACAAAAAACTGCTTTGCTTTCATAGATAAACAACAATGATTAGCGGGATAGCTGTGTATACTTTCGGATTATCTCTTCTGGGTATTGTATTTTAATGAAACAAAAGTAGGGCTTTCGATAAGAAGCACAAATCATAAGCGAAAAAAATGCTGAAGCACTTTTTCGTAGGGGTACGAAGGTCTCCCGCAGATTGCAGGAGATGGTTCGTAGGGGTACGAAGGTCTCCCGCAGATTGCAGGAGATGTTTGTAGGGGTACGATAGTCTCCCGCAGATTGCAGGAGATGGTATGTAGGGGTACGAAGGTCTCCCGCAAGTTGCAGGAGATGGTTCGCAGAGGTACGAAGGTCTCCCGCAGATTGCAGGAGATGTTTGTAGGGGTACGAAGGTCTCCCGCAAGTTGCAGGAGATGGTATGTAGGGGTACGATAGTCTCCCGCAAGTTGCAGGAGACGTTCGCCAAACGACGATAATCGCACACGACTTGCATGGCCTTGGGCGCTCTCCCCGTCCTAACCTCTTTTTGGGATTTTTGAGAGGTTGTCGTCCCTCTATTTTTGCCGCCGATAATCAGAACAAGTCATTCAATGAACATCACACAAAAACGAACCCACAGGAGATGGCCTCTCCTATACCTTATATTATATGTCTATGCAGCACACGGCATGCAGGCGCAGATCCTTCCCGCAGACTCTACGAAAGACGATGAAGTGGCCACGCACGCCGCAGCGGGGGTGAAGAAGTTTAACCTCGACGAGGTGGTCGTCACCGCCACCCGCACCCCGAAGCGCCTCATGCAGACACCGGTCATCACGCAGGTCATCACCGCTGCGCAGATCGAAGATCGTGGCCTGACCGACATCCGCAACCTGCTGACGCAGGAGATACCCGGACTGGCCTTCAATGAGGTGGGCTTCGGCACGAGCATCAACCTACAAGGCCTCGGCGGTAAGCACATCCTCTTTTTGATCGACGGCGAACGCATGGCGGGCGAGACGGGTAACAATGTGGACTATCACCGCCTGGACCCGAACAATGTGGAGCGGATCGAGATCGTGCAGGGCGCCTCGTCGGCCCTCTACGGATCGCAGGCCATGGGCGGCGTGATCAACATCATCACCAAGCGCCCCAAGGCCCCGTTCACCGTCTCGGCCTCCATCAAGGCGGCGCCGCTCTATGAACGCAACTACACGAAGGTGGACCCGGACGACGCCCAACGTTATTTCAAGCGCAGCGTGGACCGACCCAATCTCAACGCCGACGTGCGCATCGGTGGGCGCTGGAAGCACTGGACGGCGCAGACCTCCTACGCGCACAAGAGCGCCGACGCCTACCGCCTCTTTGACCGTGACAGCGTGGTGAAGTACTTCCCGGAGTACGACATCACCGTCCGTGAGCGCCGCGTGGAAACGCCCACGCAGGTCTCGGGTTACACCACGCATCAGGTGACCCAGATGCTGGGTTATACGCCCTCCGACCGCCTTACGATCGGCGCCAAAGGCACTTGGTACACGATGAACAAGCACGACCTCACGCCCGACAACGCCTATGAGCACAACACGGATCTCTCCGGTTCGCTCACCGCCGACTATCGCTTCAGCACCCGCGCGGCCCTCCAGGCCTCGGTCTATTCCGACACCTACAACCGCTTTACCGCCCTCGAGCAACTCGATCAGCGCGACCTGATCTACCGCAATCGCATGACGCAGCCGCGCCTCATGTTCACCCTCGACCGCTGGCACCGCCAGACGATCAACATGGGCGCGGAGTTGCTCTACGAAAGCCTCTACACGGATAAGTTCGTCTCCGGCAGCTACGAGACGCGCAGCCAGCGCTCCTATTCGGTCTTTGCACAGGACGACTGGACCGTCACGCCGCACCTCTCGCTCGTGGCGGGTTTGCGCTTGGATTATCACAACGCCTATGGCGCCAACGTAGCGCCGAAGTTGGCGGCGGTCTGGCGCCTTTTCCCCCTCACGCTCCGCTTCAATTATGCCGCTGGCTATCGTTCGCCCACCCTCAAGGAGCTTTACATGAATTGGGATCACCTCGGCATGTTCATGATCTACGGCAACGAGAACCTGCGCCCCGAGCGCAACCAATATCTCTCGCTCTCCGCCGAGTATGTTTCGGAGTACGTCTACGCCATGGCCACGGGCTACGTGAACTTCTTTTCCGATAAGATCGAGGGCCTCTGGACGAACAATCAGAAGGAGCTGCACTATCGCAACGTCTCCTCCGCCACGCTCTCCGGCGCCTACGCCAATGTGCGCATCAACCCCGGCGTGTCGGGCCTTTTCCTGCATCTCTCGGCTAACTGCCTCTTCCCCAAGCGTACGGACGGCGTGCAGCTGACGGCTTACAGTCGCCTCTCGGGCAACGTCCGCGCGGAGTACGCCTTCACCCTCGGTCGGCAGCATTTCACGCTGAACCTCAGTGGCTCGCTCCTCGGTGGCAAGCGTTACGATGTGCTCGGTCGCGTAGAGGTGAACGGCAAGGAAGTGGAGTCTTATTATGAGTCGCGCTCACCCTCGTACAGCCTTTGGAACGCTACGGCTGCGTGGCGCCCCATGCGACAGTTGCGCGTCACCCTCGGCGTGGATAACCTCTTCGATTACCACGCCGGTATCATCAATTTCAACACCTACACAGGCCCCGGCCGAAGCGTGTTCGGGGCGCTGCATTTCTCAATTTGAGGGGACACATCGCAAGTCTCCGACATCATTTAATCCTACCACTATGAACGAAAAGAAGAACCCCACAAGCACCCAGCAAGGTCACTGGGTACTGGCCGCCATGGGTAAGCGTGTCCTGCGCCCCGGCGGGAAAGAGTTGACCGAAAAGCTGATCGACAGCCTCAACATCGCATCAAGCGACGACATCGTAGAGTTTGCCCCCGGGCTGGGCTTCACCGCTGAGCTGGCCCTGAAGCGCAAGCCACACTCTTACATCGGCGTCGAGATGGACGAGTCCGCAGCCGCTGAGTTGCGTCGGACGATCGACGGCCCCGACCGCCGCATCATCATCGGCGATGCAGCCCATTCAGGCCTGCCCGACGCCTCGGCCGATAAGGTCTACGGCGAGGCCATGCTTACGATGCAAAACGAGCGTCAGAAGTCGGCCATCGTCAGCGAGGCTTACCGGCTGCTCAAGCCGGGCGGACTCTACGGCATCCATGAGATGGGCCTCACGCCCGACGACGTCAGCGACGAAACGAAGCGCAGCATCTTGCGCGATCTCTCGTCCGTGATCAACGTCAATGCACGTCCGCTGACCGCAGCGGAGTGGAGCGATTTACTCGTGGCTGAAGGCTTTGAGATCGTACGTGTGGAGACGAACCCCATGCACCTGCTCGAGGCGCAACGTGTCATTGACGACGAAGGACTGCTGCGAGCCGTCAAGATCTGGTTCAACATCCTCACCCATGCTGAGGCGCGCGAGCGTATCCTCACCATGCGCGACACCTTCCGCCGCCACATGGAGAACATCAACGCCGTGGCCATCGTGGCCGTGAAGAAGTAATCACTAATCATTAACCCATAACCCAACACCCCAATGAACAGTATCAAAAGAATTTCCTGCGGAGCCATCTTGGTCGTCTGTGCCATCTCCGCTACGCTGGCCAGCTGTGGCAGCGACAACCCCGAACCGAAAACCGAAGGCCTCGACGTGAAGCGTCACACACAGAGCCGTGCCACGTCTCCGGCTGGTGACCCCAAAGACTGGGTCTACTTCTCCTTTGCCACCGGCGCCGAAGTGTCAGGCGTGACGGAGGAGAATCGTGCGACGCGCACCGACTGGGACATCGCTTTCAACCGTTTCTATATGCGCACCAACAGTGGCCTTTCAGGCAAAGGCAAGGGTGGCGCCGTAGAGACGGACAAGGCGAACTTCTCCGACGTGGCTGAAGCACCCGCTGATGGCTACGTGACGGATGTGGAGATCACCATGAACGGCTTTGCCAATGGTAAGGTGACGACGAGCAAGACGTCCGGCAACGTGGCGCTCAATAAGGCCGTCCGCTTCTCCGGTCCGCCCCCGACGTACACCCTCAACGATCACGTCTTCGTCGTTCGTACGGCCGACGGGAAGTATGTCAAGGTGATTTTCGAGAGCTTCCACAACGCCGAGAAGAAGAGTGGTTACATCACCTTCCGCTACGCCTATCAGCCGGATGGCAGCCGTAACCTGAAGTCAAAGTCGATGTCGAAATCGGAATCGAAGTAGCCCCTGTATAGAATCGATGTCTTTTCCAAATAGTAAGACGCGGCCACGGCGCAAAGAGAAAGCGCGCACCTGGCGGCGTCTCCATAAGTGGGTGGGGCTTGTCCTCACCTTCTTTATTCTGGCCTTCGCGCTCTCGGGCGTCTTCCTCAACCATCGCACCGCCATCACGCGCTGGGACTTGCCGCGCCGATGGTTGCCGCAGCAGTACGTGTACGAGAATTGGAACAACGGCGCCGTGGTCGGCACCTTACGTGTGGGGCCGGACAGCGTCATGCTTTACGGCAGCAATGGCATCTGGGTGGCCGACACCTTCTGCCGCGGCCTCCGGCCCTGCATGGACGGTATGCGTCCCGGCACCGACAACCGGAACATCCGCGCCGTCGCTGCCACCTCTGACGGTCAGCTCTTCGCCATCTCCACCTATAGGCTCTACCGCTTCGACCGCACTGCCTACCGGTGGCGCGAGGTGGAGGGTGCGCTGACGGACGACGAGGCGCTGACGGACGTGCTGTCCGTGGGCGATAGGCTCTACGTCGTTACCCGCTCGAACGTGTACGCCGCCGCAGCGCCCTACACCCGCTTCACCGCTCAACCGTTACCCACGCCCGACGACTACGATCCGCGCGTCTCGCTCTTCAAGACGATCTGGGTGACGCACAGCGGCGACTTGTTCGGTTTGCCCGGCCGACTGTTGATCGATGTGGTGGGGATCATCGTCGTTGTGCTCTGCCTTACGGGCCTCGTCGTGACCCTCTTCGAAATCCCGATCCGCCTGCGTAAGAAGCGCGGCGACCCAGCGCTTCCCTTGCGTCGCACGTGGACGTTCTCCTTCGTGTGGCACAACCGGCTGGGGAGCCTCTTTATTGTCCTGTTACTGCTGATCGTCGTCACGGGCATGTTCCTCCGTCCGCCGCTGCTCATCCCCATTGCGCGCACGCAAGTGAAGCCTGTGCCGGGCAGCACGCTCCAGAGCGACAACCCGTGGCACGACCGCCTGCGCCGCTTGCGCTACGATGCGGAGGGGCGTCGGTGGCTGCTGGCCGCCTCGTCTGGTATCTACGCTTTCCCCGCGTTCGGCGAGCAGCCCAAGAAACTGGACAACACGCCCCCGGTGAGCGTCATGGGCCTCAATGTCTGGCAGCAGACGGGCCCCGGCCAGTGGGTCGTTGGCTCGTTCAGCGGGATCTACGGTTGGGATATGACGGACGGCAGTGTGACCGATTATGACACGGGCCTTCCGCTCGACGAGATGGGGGGCTACGGTCGGCGCGGTGGCGGCGGACGACCCACGTTTGGGAACCCCGTGAGTGGCTTCTCGGCCGACTTTGCGCAGGGGCCGGTCGTCTTCGATTACGGTCGCGGCGCACGGCTTGCCAACTACCCCGATATGCCGTTCGAGTCCATGCCCGAGGTCTTCGCGCGAGATGGCCGCATATCGTTCTGGCACTTCTGCCTTGAGTTGCACGTCGGCCGACTCTACCGCTCGTTCCTCTTCGCCTTCACGGACTTCTACGTCTTCCTCGGCGGACTACTGATGTTCCTTGTGGTGCTGTCCGGTTATATCGTCTACCGCCGTAAGTACCGCCGCAAGAAGTCGCGTCGGAAGAAGCGCGAATAGCACCTCGTGCCACAGAAAAACGTCCCGCCGATGAGCAAAAGGAGCCTATTTCTCCTCACTCGTCGGCGGGACGTTTCGTTGTTGTATGGCTTGGAAATACATTATTTCTGGCCGCCATAGATTTTACAATGCCCGAAATACATTATTTCTGGCCGTTGCAGGCTTGCAAGGCCTCGAAATACACTATTTCTGGCTGCCGCAGGTTTTACAATGCCCGAAATACACTATTTCTGGCCGTCGCAGATTTTACAACGCCCGAAATACATTATTTCTGGCCGCCGCAAGTTTGCATGGCCTCGAAATACACTATTTCTGGCTGTCGCAGGCTTGCATGGACTCGAAATACAGTATTTCCGAGCGACGGAGTTGTGCGACGATAGAGTCTATTCCGCGTTGCGCCCTTCGGACAGGTGCGTCTCCGGCCGCGTGTCGGGGTAGAGCAGGTATTTGCGTCGCATGAGGCGATAACGATCCAAGTCGGCCTGCCAGGAGGAGCGGATGCGGTCTTCGGAGAGGCCGGAGGTGATTTGGCGGCGTAGCTCGTCGGTGCCTGCGATGAGGTCGAACATGGCGGAGCGGTTGAAAAAGGTCTTCGCATCGCGACCCATACGGGCGTAGAAGTCCAAGAGGAACCGCAGCGTGAGGCCGCCCTCGAAGGGGAGCTCCCGCAGGTCGTCGCCATAGCAGGTGCGCCCGCGATAGAGTGGTGCGGAGTCCATGCCGCGGATAGGCTCCGGCGTGAAGGTGAAGCGCCCGGCCCGCTGTGCGGGATAACCCACGACTTGGAAGGGGAACCGTGTGCCCCGGCCGACACTCATACACGTGCCCTCGAAGAAACAGAGCGACGGATAGAGGCGCACCGACTGCTGGTTGGGCAGGTTGGGCGACGGCTTGACCATCAGACGGAACGAGTCTCCGTGCTGCCAACCCGTCATGGGGATGACCGTCAGCTGGCAGCGTGCGCCACCCTGCAGCCACCCCTCGCCATTGATCATAAGGGCCAACTCGCCGATCGTCAGGCCGTGGAGAATGGGGATGGGGTGCATGCCGACAAACGATCGGTAACGCGGCCGTCGGACGGGGCCATCGACGAAGTCGTTCGGGTTGGGCCGATCGAGGACGATGAACGTGCGGCGGCTCGTGGCGCAAGCCTCCATCAGATAGTGCATCGTGCTGATGTACGTGTAGAACCGTGCGCCGACGTCTTGGATGTCGAAGATCACCACGTCGATGTCGCTCATCTGGGCAGTGGTCGGGCGGAGCGTGCGGCCGAAGAGCGACACGATGGGGATGTTGCGCTCGGGGTGGCGACTGTCGGTCACCCGTGCGCCGGCGTCCTCGGCGCCACGAAAGCCGTGCTCCGGCGTGAAGACCTTGCGCACATCGACCCCCAGCGCGAGGAGCGTGTCGAGGAGGTGTGTCTGCCGTGGGCCCACGACGGAGGTCTGATTGACGGCCAGTGCCACGCGTCGGCCTTGCAAGAGGGGGAGGAGGGTGTCGAGTCGCTCGTTGCCCAGCGTGGGCGGACTATACCTATTATATATGGCCAGCGAGTCGTCCGGGTCGGTCTGGGCCGAGGCTGCGAAGTGTCCGAAGAGGCACGAGAGGCTGATGAACAGCGGGAGGAGGGGTTTGATCATAAAGGGTAGGGGATTACGGATGAATGATAATCGTAAAATGAATCGGGCGGCAAAAATAGGCTCGCCAGATAGTACCCCCAGCCGCCCCCTCCGACAGCTCCCTGCGCCGTACCGTTTCTCCACGAATCGCCGCCTAAAGTTCCGATGAACGATTTGGGCTTATTTTTGCGCCCCATCAGAAGACGAATTATTCACCAACAACCCACCTCATCGCAATGAATCCATTAGCCATCCTCTCAGCCTATTATCAACCCGGCTCACGGGCTTATCAGATCTTAGTAAGCCACAGCCGCAGCGTGCGCGACAAAGCGCTGGCGCTGGCAGAGGCTCACCCGGAGCTGGAGCTCGATCGCACGTTTGTCAGTGAGGCAGCCATGCTGCACGACATAGGCATCTACCTCTGCGATGCGCCTGAGATAGATTGTCATGGCACTTCGCCCTACATCTGCCACGGTTGGCTGGGTGCTGAACTGATGCGCTCCTTGGGCTATCCCCGTCACGCGCTCGTCTGTGAGCGTCACACCGGCGCAGGACTTTCTCGCGCGATGATTGAGGCACGTAACCTGCCCATCCCTCCCCACGACATGCTGCCCGTAAGCCTTGAGGAGCAGTTGATCTGCTTTGCCGATAAGTTTTACAGTAAAACGAAGCTCGAGCGAGAGAAGCCGATCGAGAAGATCAGGCAAGGGCTCGCCGCGTATGGCCAGGAAGACGTGAAACGATTTGATGCGTGGTGCGAACTCTTCCTCTAAAGACAGCCTGCCTCCTGTGCGCCCTCCTGTTTTGTTGCGGCGTACGAGCCCGTCTGCCCCTTCATGCGGCGCAGATGACCTCGCGGCACCCAGCCGCAAACACGGGAACCTCAGCAATGCCCCCCCCGCGTCTCGTTGTGCATACGAATATCTCGGGTATGCCCTCTCCGCGGAGGGTTGCGCCCATCGATAGCTCGGAAAAGATTTCCCAGCGACTCTCCGCGGTCATCGATAGCTCAAAAATGAGCTCCCCGCGAGGCGCTGCGCCCATCGATAGCACGGGAAGGATTTCCCAGCGACTCTCCTCGGTCATCGATAGCTCAAAAATGAGCTCCCCGCGAGGCACTGCGCCCATCGATAGTGCGGAAAGGATTTCCCAGCGTCTTGCTACGGCCATCGACACGGCACGGAAGGACACGGCGCGACGCCGGAAGAGCATGCTCGAGGCGCCAGTCACCTATCAGGCCTCCGATTCGATCATTATGACGGGGAACAACATGGCCTACCTCTTCGGCGAGGGCAACGTCAAGTATCGTGACATCGAATTGCAGTCCGAGCGCATAGAAATGAGCATGGACAGCAGCATCGTGTACGCCACTTATGCACTCGACACCGTGGGGAAGGAGTTCGGCTACCCCCTTTTCATAGAGGGCGAACAGCAGATCGAGGCCCGGACCATGCGATACAACTTCCGCACGCGAAAGGCCTTCGCGGCCGACGTCCTCACGAAGCAGGGCGAAGGATACCTCATGGCGGAAGCCACAAAAAAGATGTCCGACAATGTGATGAATGTCGCGGACGGCAGATATACCACCTGCGACGAGTACGACCATCCTCACTTTTACATCCGCATGACTCGCGCCAAGGTGCGACCCGGAAAAGACATCGTCACCGGGCCTGCCTACCTTGTGATAGAAGACGTGCCGCTCTATCCCATCGGGCTTCCGTTTGCGTTTTTTCCCTTCACCGACAAATATTCCTCAGGCATCATTGCGCCAACTTACGGAGACGAGATGGCGAGGGGCTTCAACCTCCGGAATGGTGGCTATTACCTCGCGGTGAGCGACTATTTCGATCTGGCGCTTACCGGAGAGATCTACACCAAGGGCTCCTGGGGCGTGGCAGCACGTTCAGCCTACAAAAAACGCTACCGCTACTCCGGGAATTTCGACGCATCCTATCTGGTAACCAAGCTCGGCGACCGCGGACTCCCTGATTACAGCGTCTCGAAGGACTTCAAGATCGCCTGGACCCATGCCCAGGATCCGAAAGCAAACCCCTATCGCACCTTCTCGGCTGGCGTGAACTTTACGACAAGTAGCTACAACTACAATCAGCTCAACACGCTCTATACACCAGATGGAACGAACAACAATAAGGGTTCGAGCATCAGTATCTCACAACGCTTCCCCAACAATCCCCTTACCGTGTCGGCTACGATGAATATCAACCAGCGATCACAGGATTCCTCGGTCAGTTTGACTCTCCCCGACATGACGGTCTCCATGAGTAGCATCTATCCGCTCAAACGCAAACATGCGGTGGGCCGCGAGCGATGGTATGAGAAGATCTCCATCTCGTATTCTGGCTACTTCCGCAACTCGATCACAGCGAAAGAAAATACGTTCCTCAAAAAGAACTTCCTACACGACTGGCAGCATGGGATACAACATAACATCCCCGTGAGCGCCACTTATCAGTTCGGATTTCTCAACATCACGCCCTCGGCAAGCTACACCGAGCGCTGGTATACAAACAAAGTACATCAGCGCTTCGACACCGCACGCGGCGGACTCCAGCCCGTCGACACGGCTTACGGCTTCTATCGCGTCTATGATTATCGCGCCGCCATCTCAGCCTCAACTACGATCTACGGTTTCTTCAAACCGTGGAAAATCTTCGGCGATAAGGTGCAGATGATCCGTCACAGCATGGCGCTCTCGGCCTCTTACAACATGGCGCCCGACTTCGGCGCCGCGAACTACGGTTACTACGAGCCATATACTTACACCGACCGCTCGGGGCGCACCGTGTCGGGCTATTATTCCCCTTACGAAGGCCAAATGTTCGGCGTTCCGGGGCGCGGAAGGCAGGGCGGGATCTCGTTAGCGGTAGACAACAATGTGGAAATGAAGGTGCGATCCAACGCCGACTCATCCGGCATCAAAAAAGTCAGCCTCATCGATCGCCTCACCTTACGGATCAACTACAATACGGCCGCCGACTCCTTCCGATGGAGCGATCTGTCGGTGGATCTTCGTCTCAAGCTCGGAAGTTTCCCTTTACAGCTCTCGGGAGTCTTCGACACCTACACCTATGGCTACGACGCCGCCACGGGAGTGCCTTACCGCATCGACAAACCCCGCTGGCAGATGGGGAAAGGCCTCGGGCGACTCCGCTCGACCGGTACCGCCTTCTCTTATACGTTCACCAACGACACGTTCAAGAAGCTCTTCTCGCGGAAAGGCGATAAAGACGACGAAAAGAGCAAGCAGAAGGAGCGCGGAAGCGACGAAAACGCCGACGAGACCAACTCCACCGACGAGAAACCGGCTCGCGGCACCCGTCTGCGCCAGGCTAAGAAGGACGATACGGGTGAATACGACGCCGACGGCTACTATAACGCCACGGTGCCTTGGAGCTTCTCCCTCAGTTACAACATGAGCCTCGGTTACGGCTCCTTCAACCCGCAAAAGTTGGAATACAACTACCAGATTCGTCACAATCTGAGCTTCAGCGGCAACATCAAACCGACGAAGAACTGGAACATTAGCTTCAACGGATCGTATGACTTTGAGGCCAAGAAGATCGCGCACATGACGTGCACCATCACCCGCAATTTGCACTGCTTCACGATGTCCGCCAGCATCATCCCCGTCGGGCCGTGGAAGTCGTACGCCTTCTCCGTGGCCGTCAATTCGTCGCTGCTCCGCGATCTGAAGTACAATCAGAGCGCCAGCCCACGCGACGTGACGAAATGGTACTAAGCCGTGGAGGTTCCCTCTTCAGGGAGTTCCCTTTTTTACCCCATCAAAAAAACGCCCCTCTTGGGCATGATCGTCATGAGCCATCTCCCATTGTCCGGTAAGCCGTAGGGGATGCGCCGAAGCCTATGGAGGGTGGTCTTTCCGTTTTACATGCCCTTAAAGCACCTGCCTACGGTGAAAAAACACCGTGAGCAGGTGCTTTTTGTTGTCTGTGCGGTCACTCCAGCGGACGGCATCCCCTTCGCTGTGCAAATCCGCCGCACGCACGCCGTCGCGGAGCAGGATCGGCGCCGTCTCCACATGAGCCTCGTCCCAGAGACCTTCCCGAATGAAGTGGCTGTGCAACTCCGCGCCCCCCTCGACTAAGAGCGATTGGATCTGTCGCTCATGGAGCGCCTGGAAGAGTTGCTGCAGGACGGGCTGCGTCGGGTCTACGTCTATGCGCGTGACGTTGGGCGGCGTCGTCGGGTTACTCGGCGAGGTGAAGAGGAGCGTGGGCACGCGGCCATCGAAGAGGTGCGCCGTGGGGGGCACCTGTCCGTGTCGATCGAGCAGGAGGCGCACGGGCGACGGTCCCGACCAATGGCGCACCGTGAGGCTCGGATCGTCGAGCCGTGCCGTGCGGGCGCCCACGAGGATACTCGCCACCTCGGCGCGTAGGCTGTGGACGGCCCGCGTGCTACGCTCGTCGGAGAGGCGTACCGGAGGGCGGTCGGCGTGGAGCCTCCGCGCGTCGATGAAGCCGTCGGCGCTCTCGGCCCACTTGAGGATCACGTACGGGCGCTGCTCCGTCTGGGCCGTGAGGAAGAACCGATTCATGTGGCGTGCCTCGGCCTCGAGTACGCCGACCACCACCTCCACGCCGGCCTCGCGCAACAGGCCGATCCCGCGACCTGCCACCTTCGGAAAGGGGTCTACGCAGGCCACGACGACACGTGGGATGCCCGAGCGACGGATCAAGTCGGCGCAGGGAGGCGTCTTGCCGTGGTGCGAGCAAGGCTCGAGGGTCACGTAGAGCGTTGATCGGCGCAGCAAGTCCCGATCGCGGACGGCTGCGATAGCATGCACCTCCGCATGAGGCCCGCCAAAGGCCCGGTGATAGCCCTCGCCAATGATCCGCCCCTCGTGCACGACCACGGCACCCACCATCGGGTTTGGCGCAGTCCATCCCGCGCCACATCGCGCCAACGTCAGGCATCGACGCATAAAACGTTCGTCTTCGTTTGTACTTTTGCTATACATAGATGTTGAAATGTTGAGGGCTAAAGCCCTGTTGAGGTGTTTATTTGTTCTTTTCCGATCTTCTTTTCTTGCCTTGACGCAAGAAAAGGCCCCTTCCGGGGCAGGGAAGTAGGCCGACGTCCTCGATTGACCGGATATCCGGAAGGAGGTGTTAGATATGCCGACCCATTATGTTCTTCTCTTATCTTCTTTTCTTGCCTTGACGCAAGAAAAGAAGCAAAAGAAAGTCAAGGCGTCAGGGACGCCGGCCAATTTTCCAAGTCCCGGAAGAGATCGTCAAGGACGGCGGTGAATAATTGAACTTAATGAGCCTCTATCATTTCCTCTCTTTCAAATACACTCCCTATGATCGAAACAATAGCCTACCTCCGCGAGCAATTAGCCGCCATTTACGATCCCGAAGAGACACGCGCGATCAGCCGATGGGTCATCGAGCACGTCACGGGCTACACTCCGGCCCAACAAATACTGGCCAAAGATACTCCGATCGACCCACAGCAGCGAGAAGCCGTCCGAATGATCGTGCGCCGGTTAAAGCAGCACGAGCCGATCCAATACATCGTCGGCGAATGTACATTCCACGGCCTGACCTTCTCCGTCAACCCATCCGTGCTCATCCCCCGCCCCGAGACGGGCGAGCTGGTGGAGCACATCGTGCAACGCCACGGCGCGGCGCCTTCCCTGCGGGTGCTCGACATCGGCACCGGCAGCGGGTGCATCGCCATCACGCTCTCCCGGCAGCTACTCCGCCCGCAGGTGATGGCCCTCGACCTCTCTGCCGAGGCCATCCGCACGGCGCAGGCTAACGCCGAGCGCAACGGCGCGGAGGTGCGATTCGTCTGCGCAGACCTTTTCGACCCGCATTTGACGCTTCCCGGGTCCTTCGACCTCATCGTCTCGAATCCGCCGTATGTATGCGACAGCGAGAAGTCAGACATGGCCGCCCATGTGCTCGACTATGAGCCGCACGCGGCCCTCTTCGTCCCCGACGACGACCCCCTGCTGTTCTACAGAGCGATCGCCCGACGCGCCCACGAGTGGCTCACGCCCGGCGGATGGCTCTACTTCGAGATCAACGCCGCCCTATCGGCCGAGACGGCCGCGTTGCTCGTCGCCGAAGGCTATTCCGACGTTCGGATCAGTCGTGACATGGAGGGAAAAAACAGGTTTGCGGAGGGGAGAGTGGGTGCCGGAGGTCGGTGATACACACGATAGGAATGAAAATGAATCCGAATCGATCCTTAGGAGTAGCTCCTCCGGCCGGTAGGGTAGGGGCGTATTGCATACGCCCCTCGAGACGTCCGCGAGGCATGGATCCGCGGGCCGGGTACATGTGGGGCGTATGCAATACGCCCCTACTTCGGACGCTGCCCCAATAACCTATCCGAGGAATGATCGACAAACCCTAATTTTACGACATGAATACAACCGAAGAGACCGAAATGCTGCATAAGATGGCGGCTTACTGCGCCAGGACGGAGCGTTGCCCGTCGGACGTGCGCAAAAAACTGACGGCGATGGGCGCCACGAGCGACGTGGAGGAGCGCATCGTTGCACGACTCACCGCGGAACGGTTCCTCGACGAAGCGCGCTACTGTCGGAGTTTCGTGGAGGACAAATGGCGGTTCAACCGCTGGGGGCGGTTCAAGATTCGCTTCGAGTTGCGCCGACGCGACCTGCCGGAGAGTCTGATCGAGGAGGCCCTTGGCGAACTGATCGACGAGGAGGACTATCGCACCGTCCTCGACGAGCTACTCCGCCGAAAATTAAGAGCCATCCGCGCCACGTCGAGCACTGATCGGGCCGTGAAACTCCTTCGCTACGCCGAGAGTAAGGGCTTCGAGCGCAGCGCAGTGTTTGACTGTATCCGCGCCATGAAGGACGACGACGTAGAAGCCCCAGAAGACATCGACTAAGCCTTATCCACTAAAAAAAGAGTAACCTAACGAGGTGCGCTTGAGAGCACTCTTCGAGAAAAAAGTCCATTTCCGAGCCTCATTTTGGAGTACTTTCTAAAAAGAGTCCCTTCACGCGGCTCGTTTGGAAGCGCTATCCGAAAAGAGTCCCTTTCCGAGCCTCGTTTTGGGACTCTTTCCGAAAAGTATTCCTTTCCGAGCCTCGTTTGGGAACTCTTTCCGAAAAGTATTCCTTTCCGAGGCTCGTTTTGGAGTACTTTCTGAAAAGAGTCCCTTTCCGAGCCTCGTTTTGGAGTACTATCTGAAAAAAGTCCCTTCACGAGCCTCGTTTGGGAGCGCTATCCCAAAAGAGTCCCTTCACGAGGCTCATTTTTTCGCGCTACATCGTGGGTTGATCTAAACGGACCGCGTTTTGGGTATATCCACGACGGAGTATCCCTAAATGGATCGCGTTTTGGGTATATCCGGAACGGAGTGACCATAAATGGATCAAATTTTGGACATATCCATGACGGAGCAGCCTTAAATGGACCTCGTTTTGGTACTCTCCAGAGTGGAGAGTGTCAAAATGGACCTCGTTTTACAACTCCTCAGTATGGAGAGTATCAAAATGGACCTCATTTTACAACTCCTCGGCACAGAGAGTTCCAAAATAGACCTCGTTTACCTACTCTTCATCGCGAAGAGTCCCAAAATGGACCTCGTTTAGGAGTTATCTATCGCGGAGAGTCCCAAAATGGACCTCGTTTTGAAGTCATCCACCGCGAAGAGTCCAAAAATGGATCGCGTTTTGGAGTCATCCGTCGCGAAGAGTCCAAAAATGGATCGCGTTTTGGAGTCATCCATTGCGAAGAGTTCCAAAATGGATCGCGTTTTGAAGTTGCACCTGCTGTAGGGGCGTATTGAATACGCCCTACAAACACCCCCATCGGGGGTGAATCGGGAAATGGATCAAATTTAGGTGCTCTCTACGACGAATGGGAGTAATACGGATTAAATTTAGGGATGCTCCATTCCGGATAAGAGTAAAACGCGGCGCATTTTGGAGTCATCCATCATGGGGTGTAGAAAAATGAGGCTCGTTTTGAGAGTCGATATAAAAAAGTCCTGCCGGCGGAGAGGCGTTTGGAACCTCAGCCACCGGCAGGACGGTATGTTTAGATGCGTCGGGCAGTTGCCTCGCGCGGGTTACTTCTCGCGGATAAAGACCTGGATAGGCGTTCCGTGGAAATCCCAGTGCTCGCGCAGCTGATTCTCCAAGAATCGGCGGTACGGTTCCTTGACCCACTGCGGCAGGTTGCAGAAGAAGGCGAACGAGGGCACACTGCCCGCCGGTAGCTGGGTGATATACTTGATCTTGATGTACTTTCCCTTCCAGGCGGGAGGCGGCGTTTGTTCGATGATCGGAAGCATGATCTCGTTCAAACGCCCCGTCGTGACGCGTCGGCGACGGTTCTCATAGACGGCCTTAGCCGTCTCGAGGACCTTGAAAATGCGCTGCTTCGTGAGGGCCGAAATGAAGAGGATGGGGAAATCGGTGAACGGCGCCATACGCTCCCGAATGGCGCGTTCGTAGGTTTTGATCGCCGCGGTGGACTTATCTTCGACCAAGTCCCATTTGTTGACGCAGACGATCAACCCCTTCTTGTTTTTCCGGATGATGGAGAAAATGTTGAGGTCCTGACTTTCGATGCCCCGCGTGGCGTCGAGCATGAGCAAACAAACGTCCGAGTTTTCTATCGCGCGGATCGAACGGATGACAGAGTAATACTCGAGGTCCTCGTTCACCTTGCCCTTTTTGCGGATGCCCGCCGTGTCGACGAGGTAAAAGTTGAGGCCGAACTTGTCGTACCGCGTGTAGATGGAGTCGCGGGTGGTGCCCGCGATGTCGGTCACGATGTGGCGTTCCTCTCCGATGAAGGCATTGATGAGTGACGACTTGCCGGCGTTGGGTCGGCCGACCACGGCGATACGTGGCAGCTCCTCGTCGTGCGCTTCTTCGCCTGCCGAGGGTAGCAGCTCCACGACACGGTCGAGCACCTCGCCTGTCCCCGATCCATTCACGGCCGAGAGGCAGTAGGGATCGCCCAATCCCAGGCTATAAAATTCTGCGGCTGCGGCGTGGCGATCGTAAGTGTCTGCTTTATTGGCCGCCAATATGACGGGTTTGCCGCTGCAACGGAGTATATGCGCCACCTCGTCGTCTAAGCTGGTCGCCCCGTTCATTACGTCGACCACGAATAAGATGACGTCGGCTTCTTCGACAGCTATCTTGACCTGCTTGTTGATTTCTTCTTCAAATACATCATCTGATTGCACCACCCAACCTCCGGTATCGATCACCGAAAACTCCCGTCCGGCCCATTCAACCTTGCCATATTGTCGGTCACGGGTCGTTCCGGCTTCATCATTTACGATCGCCTGCCGCGAACCAATAAGGCGGTTGAAGAGCGTTGATTTACCCACGTTGGGACGCCCTACGATGGCTACTACATTTCCCATATTCTTCTAATTTACATGTTATACGCTACGAATGGTTTGTTGCAAGCCCGCGCTGGCGAGCTGTGCGTGGCGGAGTGTTGGCTCCGCGATTCAATGTATAGGCTGCACGCGACGAGGAGTGGCCGTATGTGACAAGTTGTCAGCAAAAGAATGCCGGATACTTGTCCTCGGGAGGGTGTTGTCCGCCTGCTAAAGACAAGTATCCGGCACTTGTGACGCGCTTTTTACAACGGCAACTAATCCAGTTTGTATCCGAATCGCCGGAGGAGGTTGTCGCGGTTGCGCCAGTCCGGCTCGACCTTAACGTAGAGCTCGAGGAAGATTTTTTTCTCGAAGAATCGCTCCATGTCACGCCTCGCCGTCGTGCCGACCTTCTTGAGCGCCTGCCCACCGTGACCGATGATGATGCCCTTCTGCGTGTCGCGTTCCACGATGATGAGCGCGCGAATGTGTATCTGCTCCGCGCCCTCAATGAACTCCTCGACAACGACTTCCGTGGCGTAGGGGATCTCTTTTTGATAGTAGAGCAGAATTTTTTCCCGGATAATTTCCGTCACGAAGAAACGCGCCGGGCGATCGGTCAGGGCGTCCTTCTCAAAGTAGGGAGGCGAATCGGGGAGGAGGGCCTCGATGCGACGCTTGACGGGCTCAACATTGAAGCCCGAGAGCGCGGAGATGGGGATGATCTCGGCCGCAGGAAGGAGCGTGTGCCACGCCTCGACGGCCTGGGTCAGCCCCGCCTGATCCGTGAGGTCGATCTTGTTAATGAGCAGCAAGACGGGACATTCGATGCCCCGCACTTGCTGCAGAAAGTCGTCATTCTTGTCGGTTTTCTCCACCATGTCGGTCACGTAGAGCAAGATATCAGCGTCCCCCAGCGCAGATTCGGAACTTTCGCGCATGGTCTCCTGTAACTTGTAGTTCGGGCGGAGCACGCCGGGAGTGTCCGAATAGACGATCTGCATATCGTCCGTATTGACGATACCCAGAATGCGGTGGCGTGTGGTCTGGGCCTTCGAGGTGATGATGGAGATGCGTTCGCCCACCAATCGGTTCATCAGCGTGGACTTCCCCACGTTGGGGTTGCCGATGATGTTGACGAAGCCGGACTTATGCTTTCGCTCCGTCATAGCCCCATTTCAGGTAGGTGGCTCCCCAGGTCCATCCGGCACCGAAAGCGGCCAAGATCAGGTTATCGCCGCGGCGGAGTTTGCCCTCCCACTCCCACAGGCAGAGGGGGATGGTGGTGGAGCTGGTGTTGCCGAACTTGCGGATGTTGATCATCACCTTGTCTTTGTTCACCCCGAGGCGCCGTGCGGCAGCGTCGATGATGCGGAGGTTGGCTTGGTGGGGCACGATCCAGTCGATCTGATCTTTGGTCAGCCCGTTGCGGCGCACGATCTCCTCGGCCGCGTCGGCCATGTCGATGACGGCCCGCTTGAAGACGGCCTGCCCCTCTTGGTAGACGAAATGGAGTCGCTGATCGACCGTCTCATGGCTCGGCATGCGTAGCGATCCGCCCGCTTTCATGATCAGATGCGATTTGCCTGATCCATCGGTGCGAAGGAGGGTGTCGATCACGCCGTAGTCCTCCGTCGTGGCCTCCAGCAAGACGGCCGCTCCAGCGTCGCCAAAGAGGGGACAGGTGGCGCGGTCGGTGTAGTCGGTCATGGAGGACATTTTTTCGCTCGATACGACGATCAGCCGCTTGTAGCGCCCCGAACGGATGTAATTGGCGGCCGTCTCCAGGGCGAAGATGAAGCCGGCGCAGGCCGCTTGGATGTCGAATGCGTAGGCGTTCCGGCAGCCGGACTCATAGGCGATGATCGACGCGGTGCTGGGGAAGTGATAGTCGCTCGTGGAGGTGGAGCATACGATGCCCTCTACTGACATGGGGTCGATTCCGGTCTTCTGCACGAGGTCGTTGACAGCTTGCGTGCCCATGTAGCCAGAGCTGAGGTTGGGGTCTTTGAGGATGCGTCGCTCTTTGATACCGACGCGCGTCATGATCCATTCATCGGTGGTATCCACCATCTTAGATAGGTCGTCGTTGGTCAGTACGTCGTCCGGGACGAAACCTCCGACACCGGTGATGACTGCATTTATCTTGTCCATTGTTCTTTTGATATGTAGGATGAAAAAAATGAAGCAGCCCTCGATCAAGAATGTGTATCGGGGCTGCTTGCATTGCATGAGTGTAGAATTTGATTCTTGGATGGTGTGTGTCCGGTGTGTGTATGTACTGATGCAAGAGCGGGCTGTCTGTCTTTTTTAGACAGCCACGTCCTTGTCGATCGCCAATTTGCCTCGGTAGTAACCGCATTCGCTGCAAACGGTGTGATATACATGCCATGCACCGCAATTGGGGCAGAGGGCCAAAGTCGGAACCGCTGCATGATCGTGCGATCTTCTCTTGCCGGTTCTTGCGCTGCCTTGTCTTCTTTTAGGATGTGCCATAATTCAAATTTCGATTATTGTTTTACTTCTATTCTTCGTCTTTCAGTTGCTTGAGAGCGTCCCAGCGTGGGTCGGTTGGGATGTCTTCTGCGTCGGAGTCCGCTTCGTCTGATGCGTTGTCGGGCTCGTCCTCATCGTCGGGGCTGTAGGCTGCATGTTTACGCAGCTTGGCCGCCATCGTACGGTTGCATTCGCCCGGTGCGTGGACATGCTTCATCGGTACAGCCAGCGCCACGAACTCGTAGAGGAACCATGCGAGGTTGACACCGCCTTCGTCTTCGGAAACCACCAATACTTCGTCGCTCTCTTCCGTATACTCCTTGCCTAACTTCACTGTCAATCGGTTGTTTGTCTCGATCGGCTGCTTCATATGATCTAAGCAGCGATCGCAAGGCAGAATGACAGTGCCTTCCAGATGAAAAGTCATCTGGAAAGCAGATGCTTTGTGCTCGACTTCGAGTTGCACGTTGACGTGTCCTTGTCGAACTTCCGTGCCGTCTATGTCTGTGAAAAATTGATCATCCAGCAGATATTCATAGGTGCGAACTTCCGCTGGATTTATATCCTTCAAATCAACCCAATATGCTCTGAATTTTCCCAAGGCTTTATTGTATCCGAAAAAACGGCGGCAAATGTAGAAATCTTTTCCAATTGGCGCAGTGCGTTTTATGGCTTGAGAAATGAGCTGGAAGGCGCTTGGGATGCGGATTCTCAGAGGGAGGGGTGGCCATGTCGCTGAGTCTGTTCGATGAGGGACTGCTCGATCTCAATTTGCGCTCCTTAGATGACTGTGGAGACTACGAAGATGCTGATGAGCAGATCAGGGACGTCGCGTAGGGCATCGATGCAGTTGAGCAGTGTGGAGCCGGTGGTGAGGACGTCATCGATGAGCAGGATGTGATGGCCGGCGAGGCGTTCGGGGTGAGCTACGGTGAAGACGTTTTTTACATTCTGACGCCGTTCGTAGGCTGACTTCCGCGTCTGCGTCTTAGTGTAGGTGTGACGGATAAGTGAGGTTGTATCGATAGGGTGGTGGTAGACGCTGGCCAGACCGCGGGCTACGCGCTCGGATTGATTGTAGCCGCGCTGCCGCATCTTCCATGGGTGGAGAGGGACGGGCACGAATAGATCGACGTCGGTGAGATAGCCATCTCTTTGCAGATCTTCGGCAGCTAATCGGCCGATGTGGATGGCTAAGCGTTCGTTCTTGTGGTATTTGAATTCGTGGATGAGATGCTGAACGTAGCTCTCCTTTTGGAAGTGTAGGTAGGCGATCACTTGACGCACGGAGGAACAGCCTGCGAAGATGTTCCGGAGAGGATTCTCATCGTCGGGGTAGCGGTGATAGGACAGGCGAGGCAGTTCGAAGAGGCAATAGAGGCAGAGCAGCTCCTCGCCGTCGATGAGGGGCGCGCCGCAAGCTCCGCAGATGCGTGGGTAGAAGAGCCCAAGCAGGTCATTCCATAGGGTGAGGAGGAAGCGCTTCATCGTGTTGCTGGAGGGTGAGCATGTCTTGTCAGAGCATTCTATGATTGTAGAGGGGCCAATGAGGCGTGTCTGAGGCTTCAAGCATTAGACGTCAAACGTGACTTGTGAGTCGCCTAAACGTCAGTTGAAGCCCCATCTTCGATGTGTTTTATACTTCAGCTGACGATTGCTCCTTGCCGTTTGACAATAAGAAGAAGCTACCCGGGATCATCTCTCCCGGACAGCTTCTTCTTGTCGCATGGCCGATCAGCGGTCGTCAGCCTTTGTTGCTAAGGATGTCAGAAATCTGGACCGGCATTGCTCGTTCGATTCTTGACCAGACTGGCTTGCCGTTTTGGAAACCTGAGACGTAATTGAAGCGTACGTAAAAGGCTTCGTTGTTGCCGCTGCTTTTTTCCTTGCGAGCGATCTCCTCGAAGTAGCTCTTGATGAAATAGGCGCTGTTGACAGCCATGTCGACAGCGGTCTTTGTACCGGTCGTGCGCTTGGTGGTACGGAGATAGATGTCGTAGGTGTGTTTCCCGAGATACGTCTGAGCCTTGGCGTCTGGATTGTACGTCAAGTACCATTCGTTGCGCTGGTCGCTGGGTTGGTTCAGGACGTGCTCGACGAAGAGGTAGCCGCGCACATAACCACGCACCAGGTTGACGGGATTCTTGATGGGCACTTCGTCCTTCAGCACCTTCCCCGTATCCGGGGCTCCGGGATCGGAGAAGCGAGCTATGCGGTACTTCTCGACCTCCGCCTGCGCACTGATCGTCACGGTGCTATAGCCGCGCGATCGGACTACGGTGGAGGAGTTTTCTGCCGCATCACGGTCGAGGGTAAAGTGCACGAGGACGCATGCGCCTTCGTTCAGTTTGGAGAGTGTCGGTGAGTAGAATGGGCCATAGGGGAAGGGGTTGTCCATGACCATTTTTCCTTCTTTCGATTCGCGCCGTATGATACCTACGGTGTCTGATTCTACGCTGTTGCTTCCGCCTTCAAGGCAGGAGGTGGTGCATGCCAGCAGCAGCGCGGCTGCTACCCATGCCATTGTCTTGTTCATTCCTTTCATGTCATTATGAATAAGCTATTAGTGGGAATTGTGCGGCTTAAGGGCCGCGGTAGTAATAAGTCGTTAGTAATTATGAGTAGGGACGGACCGAGGGGCTCTCCCGTGTAGTTCTTGATGCAATAATATAATGTATGGGGGCGGCACATCGGCCTCTAAAGACCTAATCTCAAACCCGTCTGCAAAGATAGATAGAAGGGTTTCGCCGATCGAATCGTTTCAATGGAGCTCCCGTTGTCGAAGTAATAGCTTGCGCCCACCTCGGCGTAGAGGCTTAGGAATGGCAACAGGGGGTAAGTGGCGCCCGTGCGAGCATAGGTTGACCATTGCCATTCTTTCATTCGTTGCGACTGCTCCGTACTGCGTCGCCCGGTTCCGTAGCTGTGAACCGTGCGGAGACTACCCGCCACGTTCCACTCTACTGCGCCGCCCGCAGCCGCATAGAATCGCACACGCCGCCAGTCTGCTATTCGGTAGGCCACCCCGACTGGGATACCGACGAAATGCAATCGCTGCCGGATGTGCCCATCGAAGATGGAGGCTGTGCGCCAACGCGAAGTGAGGCAGGTGTACGTCAGGCCACTCTGCAATGCCCAGCGATCGCTCAGCCGGTAGCTCACGCCGAGGCCAAACGAGAGCGGGCGCGCGTGCTTGACATCAATGCGATCCGCTTCGTTCCGATGGTAGGCGAGGGCGTCGTCCGCGGTGCCTTCCCCGTAGTCGTACGGTGGCAGATCGGCACGGCTGTCATCGCGGATAAACGTCGCATTGAAGTCTCCGCCTCCACCTTGCAGACCTGTTGTGTAGCCACCGCCCCCCATGCCGAAGCCCCAGCGTCGGGCGGGTCGTGTTGCCGCTACCGCCATACGATCGGAGGATTGTTCGATCGCCTCTTCGATTTCCTCAGCCGTCGGGATCTCTGCCGCATAGAGGGACAGACTGTCGGCCGTGCTTATCGTCGTTTCGGCCAGCCAGGCGTTGTCTGGCACCGATGGCTCGTCCGTCGGCTGATCAGTAGGCGGGAGCGATACTTCTTGCGGCGTGGCTGCGTGGAGACGCGTCATGGCCGGTGCGACCGTTTGTGGGGCCGCTTTCGTTCGCGTCCTTACCTGTGCGACTGCGGTGGTCGGTGGTGTCGCAACCGTCGCGGGGAGCGACGATGCGCTCGGCATGGCAACTGACGGCGTAGCTATCGGTGCCGTCGGTACGGGCTTAGCGTCTGCCATCCGTTCCGACGGCTCGTCTGGGCGCCACAGCCTTCGTCCGCCTTCAAAAAGGAGCATCAACAGCGCTACAGCCGCTGCTGCGTACATCCATCGCCGCGGCCAGAGCCGACGGCGCGTCAATCGTCCGACTATCGCATCCCAATCGGCTGGATCGGGCTGCACTTCGTAGTCTTCGAGCTTTGATCGAACGATCTTTTCCCATTCATCCTGTTTTTTCATCACATGTTCTCCCCATTAATTCTCTTTTGCAGCCATCGTCGGGCTCGCATATAGTGTGCTCGCGATGTACTCTCTTCTATTTGCAGCATGGTTGCGATCTCTTTATGCGAGTACCCTTCGACGGCAAGCAGATTAAAGACGGTGCGTAGGCTAGGCGGTAGTTCGCGGACCATGGATAGGAGATCTTCCGCCGAAAGTTGCGAAAGGGCCGTGGCCTCTTCCGAGGGACTGAAGGTGGCGCTGTCCAAGCTGACCGTGTCATGCCGGAGGGTCTGTGTACGCCGGAGATATTCGAGCGATTCATTCACGAAAATCTTCCGGATCCATGCCCCCAGCGGCCCTTCGCCCCGAAACTTGTCGAGCGACGAGAACACTTTGACGAAGCCATCCTGCAACACGTCACGCGCTACTTCACGATCGGCCACGTAGCGTAGGCAGATGCCCAGCATGCGGCCGGAATACGCGTCGTAGAGCGCTTTCCAAGCTGTTTGCTCACCCTTGAGACAATCGGCTATGAGTTGCTTTTCATCCATTCAATCTGATTCCTTGCGTACCGTTTGCAACCGTCACACGTCCCCCTTGACGCATGATGTGGCAAAAATGTGGCTCCTCGTCGAAAAAAAATATGCACCACGTCTTTTTCGGGGGGTGACTGTCGGGGTTACATGTCGTGCGATTTGCTCGTGTTTGTAGGCCCTCCTTGCTGTGATATGGCTTCCGCATATGTCTGGCAGGCCGCCTGCCAACATCGTCGGAGTGTTCGGTGACTCTGGCAGGCGGCCTGACACCATCACCGGAGTGTCCGATGGCCCTGGCAGGCGGCCTGACAGCGTTACCGGAGTGTTCGATAGTCCTGGCAGGTGGCCTGACACCATCACCAGAGTCTCCGATAGCCCTGGCAGGCGGCCTGCCAGAGTCACCAAACACTCCGACGACTTTGGAAGGCCGCCTGCCAGCGCTTTCGCCTGGGTATTCCGAAGCGTCCCCTCGAGCAACAGGCCGACGAATGATCGCGCCAGGCTCATGGGTATACAGCAGACAGCCCCACCGATAGGTATCGATGGGGCTGTCTGGTTGTTTGCGATCTCTGGGTCAGTCCGCCACGCGTGCCACGGACTTGATGTGGGTGTTCTTAGCCAGTGTGACACAGATGTTTTGGATGTCCTCCACGTTGTGCACCATCATCTTGATTTTGCCTTCGAAGACACCATCCTTGGCCTCGATCGTGAGCTTGGTGATGTTCACGTTGAAGCTCTCGGAAATGGTGCGCGTGATGGTGTTGAGCAGGCCGATGGAGTCGATACCCTTCACCTCGAGTGTGGCCTCGAAGGAGGTGTTGATGTGGTTGCTCCAGACGGTGGAGAGGATGCGCTCGCCGAAGCTGCTCTTCAGCCTGAGGGCGATGGGGCAGGAGATCTTATGGACGACCACATTGCCGTCGTCGTTGATGAAGCCTAAGGCCTCGTCGCCGGGGATCGGTTTGCAGCAGCCAGCGATGACGTAGTTGCGGTTGAACTCGTCCTCGCAGAGGTAGTAGGGCTTCTTGCGGTCGAACTTCGGCAGCTCCTTTTTGGGGCCGGCCGGGGTGGGCAGGATGGTCATCATCTCGCGCTTCTTACCCATGCGCAGCGCCTGTTTGAGGTACTTGAAGAGCACGTTGTCCGTCTTCTCTTGCACGATCTTTTTGAGGTTATCGGGCAGGGTGACTTCGCCCTTTTCGATGGCGTAAAAGAGGCCGTCGCGGGTGGGGAAGCCGTAGTAGACGGCGATTTTGTCGAGCAGCGACGAGGCGGGCGCCTCGAAGCCGGACTTGTGGAGGGCGGCCAACAGCTTCGCTTCGCCGGCTTTGGAGGCCTCGCGGCGGACACGCTTCAGGTAGGCCTCGACTTTGCTGCGGGCCTTGGCCGTTACCACGAAGGCTAGCCAGTCGGCCGATGGCTTCTGCGAGCGGGAGGTGAGCACCTCCACCTGGTCGCCGCTGGAGAGTTTGTGGCTCAGGGGCACGAGGCGATGGTTCACCTTGGCGCCGATGCAGGTGTCGCCCACGTCGGAGTGGAGGGCATAGGCAAAGTCAAGGGCGGTGGCGCCTTGGGGCAGGGTTTTGAGCTCGCCTTTGGGGGTGAAGACGAAGATCTCGGACGAGAAGAGGTTCATCTTCACCGTGTCGAGAAAGTCGAGCGAATCGGGGTTCGGGTTTTCGAGAATCTCGGTGATCGTAGCCAGCCACTTGTCTAATTCCGTGTCCTCCTCCACGTGCTTTTCCTTGTATTTCCAGTGCGCAGCGAAGCCCTTCTCGGCGATCTCGTCCATGCGGCGGCTACGGATCTGGATCTCTATCCATTGCCCGTCGGGCCCCATGACGGTGAGGTGAAGCGCCTGGTAGCCGTTCGATTTGGGGCGGCTCACCCAGTCGCGCAGACGGTCGGGGCGGATGCGGTAGATGTCGGTGATGGCGGAGTAGATGTCCCAACAGAGGTTCTTCTCGTCGATACCCTCCTTCGGCTCGAAGACGATGCGCACGGCGAAGATGTCGTAGATGTCTTCGAAGGGGACACTCTTGGCGTTCATCTTGTTCCAGATGGAGAAGGCCGACTTGACCCGGGCGCGCATTTCGTAATGCAGCCCCATGGCCTGCAACTTCTCGTCGACGGGTTTAGCGAAGTGCTCGAAGAGGCGGTTGCGAGCGCCCTCAGTGGCGGCGAGCTTTTGGTTGATCAGCTCGTATTCGCGGGGGTGTTCGTACTTGAAGCTGAGGTTCTCTAACTCCGTTTTGATGGCAAAGAGGCCCAGACGGTGGGCCAGCGGCGCGTAGAGGTAGAGCGTCTCGCCGGCTATCTTGTATTGCTTGGCGGGGAGCATGGAGCTGAGCGTGCGCATGTTGTGCAGACGGTCAGCCAGCTTAATGAGGATCACGCGGATATCGCTGCTCATGGTTAGGAGCAGTTTGCGGAAGTTCTCCGCCTGCGCCGAGGCATGTTCGTCGAAAACGACACCGCTGATCTTGGTCAGGCCGTCGACGATCTGGGCGATCTTATCGTCGAACATGTCGCGGATGTTCTCCACCGTGTACTCGGTGTCCTCCACCACATCGTGCAGCAAAGCGCAGCAGATGGAGGTCGAGCCGAGGCCCATCTCGTTGCAGACGATACGGGCGACGGCCAGCGGGTGCATGATGTAGGGCTCCCCGGACCGACGGCGTACGCCCTTGTGGGCTTGGTTGGCGAAGTTGAAGGCCTTCGTGATACGCTCGATTTTGCGTCGGTGGTTAGAGTGGCAATAGTCATCGATCAGGCGATTGAATTCGTCCTGAATCATTTGGTTTTCGGACTCGGGCCGATCATCCTGTGCATTCATAACGGGGAATATGAGGTAGTGAGGTGGAATGGGCGGGCCGATGGCCCGCCCATAGGTGATTAGCGGCGCTTGCGTGCCTTGGTCGTCTTTTTGCCTGCGGCGCCCTTCTTGGTCGTCGCGCCCTTCTTGGATTTCTTTTGTGCGGTGGCCTTCTTGCGAGCTGCGGCCTTGCGGGCAGCTGCGGTGCGTGCACGAGTGGACATGGCGGTGCGTCTTGAAGCTGGGCGGGCGGTGTAGGTGTTTTCGCCGGCCTCGGATCCATCGGCGCGCTTACCGTCATACGTTACGCCACCGGTATCCACGTAGATCGTCAGGCGCTTGCCACGCGGCACCCGGTTCGTGCGCAGGTTGTTCCATTTGCGGATGTTCTGCGCCGTGACGCCGTATTTGTTGGCGATCGTATAGAGATTCTCGCCTGATTTGACGGTGTAGCGAATCATCTCGGTCTTTGGCTCGGAAGGTTTGTCCTCCTGATCGTCGGAAGAAGGCTCTGTATAGCGCTTCGGCAGGTAGGCGGCCAGCAGTTCGTCGGCCCGATAGGCACTGATGGTATCCTTCTTATCGATATAGGCGTACGTAGCGGCCACGGGCAGCTTCAGTACGCAGGGCTTGATGTGTCCGGGGATGATTTCGCGTTTGTACTGCGGGTTGAAGGTGCGCAGCATCTCAATGTCCACATTCAGCACGTCGGCCACCTGTCGGAGGTGCATCAATCTGTCCACCATCACCGTGTCCGTAGCCACCGAAAGGCTGGTGCGCATGGGGCAAATATTATGCTCGCAATGGTAGGTCATGATGTAAGTCGCCGCGATGAAGAAAGGCACATACGAGCGTGTTTCGCGGGGCAGATAGGGGTAGATCTCCCAAAAGCTCGTGCGTCCGCCTGCGCGCCGAATGGCCTTATTCACGTTGCCCGGGCCGCAGTTGTAGGAGGCCAGCACCAAGTACCAGTCGCCAAACGTGGCATACATCTGCTTGAAGTACTTGCAAGCCGCGTGTGTGGAGGCGATCGGGTCGAGGCGTTGATCGATCAGACTGTTGATCTCGAGACCGAACAACTTGCCGGTGGGCAACATGAACTGCCAAATGCCCGCGGCACCTGCGCGCGAATACGCTCGGGGGTTGAGATTGCTTTCGATGATGGCGAGGTACTTCAATTCCAGCGGGAGATCGTATTGGTCGAGCACCTGCTCGAAAAGTGGGAAATAGAGATCAGCCATCGCCATGACATAACGCACCAGCTCGCGGCGTCGGTCTGCATAAATACTGATACAGTTGCGAACGATCGGGTTATAGTCCATCGGTATAATGGTGGCCATGCGCGAGAGCCGGTCGCGGTATACATCGTCCGATACAGGGGCATTCTCGTCGTGGTCGATACAGTAGGGGTCCGACTGAGAGAAATATTTGGCGTGCCAGCTTTGGAGGAGTGCGCGCACATTCTCATCGAGCACTTCGGGGATAAGTCCGACGTCCTCATAGGTCGAATCGGTGGAGAGGATCGAATAGTCTTCACCGATTATCTGCGTGTTACGGTCGTCATCGTCCTGCGCAAAAAGGGTTGACGGGGCGATGAGGGACGCCGCGCCGAGGACTGTAAAAAAGAGCTTCTTCATATCGTGCGTTGAATAAATAGTCTATGTGTTCGGGTGGAAAAAGTGGAGCATACGGCTATCAGAAGTGGATACTGCACGCCAAACCAAACGCGGCGGACGATCGGTTCGTTAGCGGGGTGACGGTCGGGGCGAGGTGCAGAGACAGATCGGGGGAGATGTCGAAATCGAAGAGCTGCGCGTCGACGTACGCATCGGCCATGCAGAGAAAGTACCAAGCGACGGTCAGGATCACGCTGAGGTCTCGATAACGCCTGTAATAATCCTTGCCACTCTTGAGGTTGCTTCGAAAATTGGCGTTGGAAATATAGTCCTTCGGGTCGCGGTTGCGAGGCACGAAGTTTTGCCAACTCTGATGCCAGGTGGAGGGCGAATTCACGTCGTCCGTCATAATGTGCAGATAGGCCTCAGAATAATCGCGGTAGTTTTTGTTATTCCACGTAATGGCGTAGACGAAACCCATGAAGCCGCCATAGACGATGGGCAATTTCCAGTATTTCCGGTTGTAGATCTGACCCAGCCCGGGGAAGACGGCCGAATAGATCACGGCGCGTGTAGGGTTCGGGCGGAAGGGGGCGGGGAGCGGCGAGGAGGCGGTGCGTCCGATGGGCGCGGTGGCCGAATCGGCGCGGTGCCAAAGCTCGCGGGCGGTGAGGCTGTCGACGAGCAGGCCGTCGACTCGGAGCAGGGTATCGGCCGGATCGGGTAGGGTTGTGCCGAGCGTGTCTGGCTGCTGGGCCCGCACCACGGCGGGTAGCGCGGTCCAGACGGCGGCGCAGACCAAAAGTCGGCTGAGGGTTTGACTGACCTTACTCACGCGGTGCACATCTCGTTTAACTCTGCTTCATGCCGTCCAGTAGGCGCATGATGCCTTCCAATTCTTGCTCTGAGGCAAAGGGGATGGTGATCTTCCCCTTGCCGTTTCGTTCGTCGTAAGTGAGGCGCACTTTCGCCTGAAAAAAAGCGGCCAGATGCTCCTTGAGGATCTTAAATTCATCCGGGAGGAGCTTGTGGGGACGGCGCTCAGGGTCTGCCTCGGCCTGTTGGTGCTTGACCTCGGCGGAGGCGTTGCGAGCCAGCTCTTCGACGGTGCGCACCGAGAGTCCCTGCGTCAAAATCTGCTCGTAGAGGGCCAATTGCACCTCCGGATCCTCCACCGAGAGCAGGGCGCGAGCGTGCCCCATGTCGATGCGCTTATCCTTGAGTCCGACCTGAATCTCCGCCGGGAGCTTAAGCAAACGCAGGTAGTTAGCCACCGTAGCGCGCTTCTTACCCACGCGCTCGCTGAGTTGCTCTTGCGTAAATCCGTTGGCGTCGATCAGCCGCTGATAAGCGAGGGCCGTTTCGATGGCGTTCAGATCTTCGCGCTGGATGTTCTCAATGAGGGCCAGCTCAGCGATATTCTCGTCTTCGGCGGTCTTGATGTAGGCGGGGATCTTGTCTAACCCGATCCTTTCGGCAGCCCGATAGCGGCGCTCGCCCGCGATGATCAAGTAATGGCCATCGCCTTTCTCTTTGAGTATGATCGGCTGTATGACGCCGTATGTGCGAAGGGACTGGGCCAATTCCTCGAGTGATTCTTCTTCGAAAATGGAGCGTGGCTGTCCGGGGTTGGGCTCGATGCGATCAAGCTCTATTTCGTTAATGGACGACGATCCGCTCGTCACAATTTCGTCTGGCGGGGCGAGCAGTGCGTCGAGTCCGCGACCTAATCTGTTGCGTGTGGCTTTGGCCATAAGAGGTGCGTATTTATGCGGTGGTGTTCTTTTCGATAATCTCCTGGGCGAGCTGCATGTGGTTCGTCGAGCCCTGCGACTCGGCGTCGTAGAGGAGGATGGGTCGGCCGAAGCTGGAGGCCTCGACCAGTTTGACGTTGCGGCGGATGACGGTCTTGAAAACCAGGTCTTGGAAGGGGCGCTTGACCTCTTCGTAGATCTGATTGGCCACGCGGAGGCGTGCGTCATACATGGTGATCAAAAAACCTTCGATCTCGAGGGATGGGTTGAGCTTCGACTTGATGATTTTGATCGTGTTCAGCAGCTTGCTAATGCCCTCAAGGGCAAAATATTCGCATTGCACGGGGATGATGACTGCGTCTGCGGCCGTGAGGGCGTTGACGGTGATCAGTCCGAGTGAGGGCGAGCAATCGATGAGGATGAAGTCGTAGCTGTCGCGGAGGGGCTGGACGACGCGCTTCAAAATCTGTTCCCGCCGCTCCATGTTGAGCATTTCGATCTCGGCGCCGACCAGATCGATGTGCGAGGGGAGCACCTCGAGTCCATCGAGTTCGGTGCGCACGATGGCCTCCTGCGGCTCGTCGCCATTGATAAGGCATTCGTAGAGCGAGGTGGGTAAATTCTTAATGTCGACACCCAATCCGGAGGAGGCGTTGGCCTGCGGATCGGCGTCGATGACGAGCACGCGCTTCTCCAGCGCAGCCAGTGAGGCAGCCAGATTGATCGTTGTCGTGGTCTTTCCCACGCCGCCTTTTTGATTGGCTAATGCGATAACTTTTCCCATTGAATATTGGCTTTGAGACAAGTCAAAGGTCGGCTTGTTCCACGTTCTGCGTCGGCCTTTGTTCGGCGCAAAGGTAGTTCTGTTTTGTGTTTATTGGAATACGTCCATGCGTGGAACGGCCCTAACGTGGCGGGAAACGCTCTCAGCCATGGGGTGGGGGAGCCTCTTTTGGAGGGAAAAACAGACGCTCCGTATGCACCTAACGCCTAATCGACGCCTCTTGCGAAGCGTCCCAAGGAACGTATTCAATACGTCCCTACGCCGGCACCTACATAAGGGTCGACGGGGATCTATTGAAAGGAAACGGATTCCTCCATGCGTGTCAGATGGAAAAAATCTCGGGTTGCGCTGTCGGCGATGGGGTGGGGGAGGCGGTATAGAAGTCGTTCGTTTTGCGGACGAGGGCGGAGGGGCGATAGGCGTCGTGACAGAAAACTACGCGGAGGTGATCCCTGGCGGCCTCGTCGAGCAGGAGGCAGCGCTCGCGGTAGGAGTCCAAGGGGCGGATGTCGTAGGCCGAGATCCACGTGGGGGATAGGTGGGCCGCCGTGGGGACGATGTCGCCGGGGAAGAGCACGCCCGGCCCGCCGTCGGGGCGTTGGATGCGGACGGCGATCTGCCCATCCGTGTGGCCGTCGTGCAGGGTCAGGCGGACGAGTGGATGGATGAGCGTCTCGGACGTGTCGATGGGAGAGAGGAGGCCGGCGTGGCGGATGGCGTCGATATGTTCGGTGGAAAAGGAGTCCTTCTCGAGGGCGTTCGGAGCGGCGCAGGCGTCGAGCTGGGCACGGCTGACATGAACGCGGGCGCGCGGGTAGGTGGCTACGATGCGCCCCAAGTCGTCCATTCGGGTCGTGCCGCCGCAGTGATCAAAGTGCAGGTGGGTGAGGATGACGTCCGTCACGTCGTCAGGACGGATGCCGAGGCGAGTCAGCGTAACGGTGGGGTCCGTCAATTGATGAAAAGCGTAATATGATCGGCTGACCCTTTCCAGATGTTTCGTGCCGACGCCTGTGTCAATCAGCAGGATGCGATCCTCGACACGGACCAGACCGATCTGCATGGCCAGCACGCAACGGTTCAGGTGATCCGCCTCGTAACGTCGTCCCCAAGCCGTACGTGGTACGGCGCCGAACATGGCACCCCCGTCGGCATAAAAAAGTCCTGCGTTAAAAAGTTGGATAGTCATGGCGTGGGATGATTGATGAGGGATGGTCAATGGTTTCGCTGCGTGGGTGCGTCATTCGGTGAGAAATGAAATGGGAACTGTCGACACTTTAAGATCTACAGCGAGGCGACGAATTCTTTGAAATGATCGACATCGAGCACCTCCAAATTGTCGTTCTCGCGGGCTTCACGAATGGCTTCCATCGTCTCGGGATTAGGCTGACGACGGATTTGCTTCCGAAGCATCTTTTCTACATAGCCGTTCAGGCTTTTGTTCTCCTTCTTCGCCTCTTTTTCCAGTTGGTCGATTAGACCTTTATCCAGATGAAGGGCGATTTCTACTTTCCCTGTCGTTTCCATGATGATCTCAATCAATCTAAAAATTAGCGCCCAGTACCAGAGGGAAAACCCGCCGGGTACCGGGCCTTTTTAGGGGTTCACCTTCCGTTTTTTTACTCTTCCGGCAAAGTGATCTCCGGACTGCTTCCGCCACCCGGCGTGCCACCGCCGCCGCCACTGCCCGCGTCTGGTTTCTTGCCTTCGCCGCCACCTTCGGGCTTCTTCGGCGCCTCCGGCTCGGGGAGATGGATATCCGGCTTGTCGCCCTCCTTCGGTTTCTTGGGCTTCGGCTCTTTCGGTTGGGGCGGGGTGTCCGGTTTCTTCTTCTTTTTGTCCGCCGCCGATTTTTTCTGAGCCAGACTCTGGTGGTAAGCCTTATCGGTCCGGTCGACGAGGCTGTTCAGGTGCTCGGCGAGCTGCTTGAGCGCTGCTTTATCGACCGACGCGACGCCGGAGACATAGGCCGCTTTGAGCATGAAGACCACGCGGTTATAAATGGCATCCGTCTTCGGTCGCACTTCAGCCGCCGTCGGCAAATTGCTTCGGTGCGGGTTCTTGACACTCTGCAGATAGAGCTTTTTGCATTCCCCGTTGGCCGCCTCCAATTTCGCGAGGGCAGACGTGAGGCGCAACGTGGTCACGTGCGCAGCGTTCTCGGTTTTCTTCAGGTCGACCAGCAGGCCATCGATATGCGACGATTGGCGGTCGAACGACTCGCGCTGCACCCGTCCGTAGCTGTTGATTACCAGTGCCAACTCCGACGCAGCCTTCTCCTCGGCCTCTTCCGGTGAGAAGACGCAAGCACGAATCAGCCGGAAGATGTAAGTGAGAATGCGATCACGCTCCTCGTTCTTTTTGTTCATCGTTTTGGTTAGCGTCTCTGCGACCACCTCCTTACCGATGTCTTCTTCGGTATCGATGTTGCCTTTCCACTCCGTTTTGAGCGGCTCCGGGAGACCGATTTTTGCAGGCTCGTATTCGTTGACTAAATCGTAAGCCCTGCTGTGAAAATGTACGTGTTGCCCGTTGTCGAGCTTTTTCATCCCTATGGGATCAATTTCAATGATTTCGTCCATTGTGTCATGAATTTGAATGGGTATAAAAACGATCAAAAATAAGCATAGATCAGATAGATGCAAGAAATACGCGTCACTTTTCGGATCCGGGACGTGCGCTGCGCCCCACGACCGATCGGCGAACGGTCTGCGTTTGCCGCAGATCTGAGCAAAACCCGCCGGGTTTCATTCAAACTTGTGGCAAAGCCCAAAACCCGGCGGGTTTCGCTCCATGTCAAGTGGCAAAGCCCAAAACCCGGCGGGTTTCGCTCCATGTCGAGTGGCAGAGCCCAAAACCCGGCGGGTTTCGCGCTGCACCGTTCGACGGACTTCAAAACTTACCGAGGATGGCGCCCCGTACGTGCGACTCAACGCCTCTCTGACCTCAAAAAGCATTCAAGCGTCCTACCGCTGTAGGAACGGGGGCGAATGTACAAACATTTAGAAAAGCGAATAGGGTAGGGGGTCAGAATTATTTTTCAACAGACCAGTGGGAGTGCTTTTCGTGACCTCTGCGGGATCGCGGCGCCCATCTGAAGTGCGATTCTCGCCAAGTCTCCCCTCCTACCCCCGCATATAATAATGAAACGCGCGTGCGCGTACATTATATATATAGCAATGGCCGGCATCCGCCCTGAGGAAGATACCGGCCATTGATACCCAAAAACAAGAACAGGCGATTTTAGTCTTCGATCGCCTCGATGGACTTCATAAACGCTTCAAAACTGCTTGCATCCAGTGTGCCCGCATACCGACCTGAGCGCGCTTCCTCGATGGCCTCAAGGGTCGCTTCGTTCGGCTCGTAATAAATGGCGTCCAGCAGGATGCTCTCTACAAAGTCATCCACGCTTTGGTGCTCCTCTATGGCCTTTTCCTTCAGGCGGTCAAGGAGCCCTACACTCAGATTGAATGCAGCCCGTTTTTTGGGTGTTTGTGCAATCGTTTCCATTGGATGTCTCGTTTTTGGGGATTGTACGAAGATGGGATGATACGAACCCTTCACTTTCCCAGCACCAAACGCTGGTAGGCCGCGCGCGACTCGGCCACCTCGGCGGGGTCGAGATTGTCGCCATTGCAGAGGGCAACGAGGCCGATGTATTGGGCTTGCACGTAGCGGATGGTGGCGATGACGGGCAGGGCGGACTCCTCGATGGTGAATCCTGCTTGCTCGCGGGTGAAGGTCTCGCGGGGACTTCCGGTGGTGATCACGAGGCCGATGGATTTGCCTCGGAGCGCCTCGCGCGTCCCGAAAGCCCAGCCAAAGGAGACAACCTCGTCGAGCCACTTTTTGAAGAAGGCCGGGACGTCGTACCAATACATGGGGTACTGAAAGATAATCCGGTCGAATTGCTCAGCGAGGCTTTGCTCAGCGGCAACATCGATGCGTCCGTCGGGGTACATTTCGTAGAGGTTGCGAATGACAACGGGTGCCCCTTCGGGCAGGGATTCGAGCAGCGCTCGGTTGGCTTTTGACGCCGGGTAGTTCTCGTGCGTCAATAAAATCAGGGTCTTCATAAGCTAAAAACTAAAATCTAAGAATTACTTGTTGGGTTACGGGGGGTGATGTTTATCGGAATGCGTTTCCTGCCTCGGCGCTCAGTGCGGCAAGCGTAGCCGCTCCTCTTCCATATCGATACGCATCAGATAGTGGCGCACGATCGCTTCATCAAGGTTCTGATGCGTGCGATTCTCTTGCAGGATACGGCGACGCTGCCGCTCGAGTATCCCGAAGATGAGTTCGCGATGACGCTCGCCGCAGGGCATGATGCGCTGCCAGCGGTCGGCCAAGGCTTGGACATATTCATCGCTCGACTTCAGGTCGTCCGTCGTCTCGGGCTGCTCGCGGAGGTATTCGAGCGCGGCCTCGCGCAGCGCGGCTTGCATGATGGCGTGCGCCTCGTGGGTGGGCATTTCTCGGCTCGATTGCTCTGGCAACTTCAGCCACCGAATGAGCGCAGGCATGGTAAGGCCCTGAAGAATGAGCGTGACTAAAATCACGACGAAGGTGATGAAGAGTATCAAGTCGCGATGCGGAAAAGGCTGCCCGTCGGCCATCAACAAGGGTATCGATAGCGCCGCGGCGAGCGAGACGGCTCCACGCATACCGGCCCAGCCGAGAAGCAGGTTGCCCCGCGGGTCGGGCCGTGCGTCGGCCACCTTGATGAAGCGGCTCATGAAGCGTGTCATCAGCCAGGCTACGCCGCTAGCCCCGATACGGACTGCGATGAGCAGCGCAGAGAAAAGAAGGCCGTAGCCGATAGCTTGCCCCAGCTCGATGCTCTCGTTTCGCAGGCCAGCCATGATCTGCGGCATGCCGAGTCCGATGATCAGAAAGGCGAAGCCGTTGATGAGAAACACAAGGCTTTCCCAGACATTGATGGCCATGACGCGCGAGCTGGTGCTGAGAAAATCGTAGCGCCGCGGAGAGAGAAAGATGCCGGCGCTCACGACGGCCAGCACACCGGAGCTCTGCGCGACTTCGGCTAAGATATAGATCACGTAGGGCGTGATGATGGTCAGCAGGGTGTCGATCTTGTTGTCTGTCGGTAAGAAGCGGTGGATGCGCATCACGACGTAGCCCATGGCAATACCTAAACAGATGCCGCCGCCGACCATCCAGAGGAAACCGAGCGTAGCCTGCCAGAGGATAAACTGACCCGTCCCGACGGCGATAAGGGCAAAGCGGAAGATAATGAGCGACGAGGCGTCGTTGAATAGACTCTCGTTGCTAAGTACCGTAGTGATGTCGCGCGGCACACGGACAAATTTCACAATGGACGATGTGCTCACGGTGTCACTCGGCGAGACGATGCCGCCCAAAACGAAGCCCAGCGCGATGGAAAACCCGGGTAGGATGGCGTTCGCCACCAGGGCGACGACCAGAGCGGTGACGAAGACGACGGGGAAGGCAAAGCTGCTGATGATGCGGCGCAGCCGCCAAAGCTCCTTCCACGAAACCCCAAAGGCCTCTTCGTAGAGTAGCGGGGGAAGGAAAATAATGAGGATCAGCTCCGGATCGATTTGGATTGCCGGCATGCCGGGCACAAAGCAGAGGGCCAGACCGGCCAACACGAGGAGGATAGGATAGGCTATGCGAAGCCGATTGGCTAGCATGACGGAAATGAGGATCACGACCACGAGGCCGGCTATAAAGAGGGTTTGTTCTACCATAAACAGTGGGATGGGTTCATTTTAGATGCCGTTCGAAACGGATCTCGGACGCCGAGTCCGTTTTTAGACGGCCGGCTCGAGGGCGTAATGCTGATAATCGCGAACGAGGGTGCGGAGCAGGGCCTCGTCGGCCGCGCCATTGTCCGCAAGCCCGAGAAAACGGCGCACCTCGTTGGCCAACTGGCGGATACGCTCGGGGCGCGTCTGCCGGTCGCCGCCCGTGAGCGTGCGGTTGATGAGGTCGACTTGTGCCAGCGAGAGCCGTTCGGCCTGTGGGAAGACGGGCTGGTAGTCGCGGTTCAGATGGCTGAACTCGTCGAGTGTGACGTGGATCTTCTTGTAGTCTTTCTCCTTGATGACGAGCGTTCCAGCCGCCAAGTCGCCGACCCGCTGATTGTTCTTAGTCAGGGCAATACACAGTATGCCGACGTACGAGGTGTGCATGTCGATGAGCAGAAACAGCCATCGGAACAGGTAAGCCGCCACGGTGGGCCGGTCTCCGTTTTTCATGACCACGCGCATGCCCAGGAAACGCTTGCCGGGCGTCTGCCCATTGTTGAACGTCTCCCAAAAGAAGGTGTAACCGAGCGCGGGAAGGTAAAAGACGGAGAGGATCAGGAAGGAGCCAAACGCATCTTGCTCGCCCCCAGTCATTTGCATGTAGGCGATCCAGAGCCCAAACACGGCCGCGCAGTAAACGAGTAGCAGCACGGTGTCGATCAGCCGCCCCAGGACGCGCGCGCCTAAGCTCGCCGGTGTCTGGTCGATCTGTACGTATTGGCCGGTGACGATGGTAGAATCAGACATAAAAATCGGAGTAGTTACAGGTGGATGTTATGCGTCGCAAGGTGCGGAGCGTCGGGTTAGGCAGCCCTCCCGCGCCTCAGTCCGGAGACCTCGGCCCATTTCAGGCACACCACAAACGACGGAAAGGCTCTCCGCCCAAGCGTTGGATGCGCAAAGATAGACGCCGCCCGAAACTCCCTGAAAAGTTCAGGCGCTCTCACCCGACGATTCCCATTTTTGTCAAGGTTTAGGCGGGTGCGTTTTTGGGGATAACATTTTGGGGTAAGGTTAGTGAGGTACGTTTTGAGGAGATGTATTTTGAGGTAAGGGTTAGGCGGGGACGCTTTTCTAACCGTGCATCTCGCCCATTTTTCCGTGCGATTCCTGTGTGACTCTCCCATTTGCGCCCTAAAATACACCGCGGTATCGGGATGAATTTCAGACAATCCACGATAGGCCATCGTGGCGGCTGATTAGGTCCAAAAACAGCCCCTCCCCTCCTACTTCTATATGATCGATAATAACAATTATGTTAACCTATAATCATAGGGGAGAGGATATAAAAAGATCCGCGCGACACCCTCCGGATCCATGGAGGGGCCGCGCGGACAGCCAAAAATATTGGACGAATTTACTTCGACATTTCTGCGTTGATCGCGTCGAACTCCTTGTTCATACTCAGATTGTAATAAATGCCTCTGAGTCCGATCATGTATTCTCTTTCCTCTGGTTTCAGCTTGTGTGCCTTCTCAAAGAACGGCAGCGCTTTGCGAAGCATCGCTTCAGCCTTGGCTTTCTCCGCCTTATACTGATTCTGGTCGTTCAGCGAATTGGCCTTGTCCAGCAAGCTCACACCTTGGTTGAAATAGAGACGCCCCACACTGAAGATGTTCGATGGATTCTCAGGATCCAAGTCCAGCGCTTTCTTGTAAGCCTCTTCTGCCTTGGCTTCGTCCTTCAGACCGACCTCATAGAGGCTGCCGAGGGCGAAATAGAGCTGCGGGTTGTTGGGGCTCTTGGAAATGGCTGTGTTCAGCAGCTGCATAGCCTGCTCATTGCGCTTGGTGCTGATGTAGACATTGATCATGTTGTTCAGGAAGTAGCTCGAGTCGGGGAAGAGCTTCATGCCCTCCTCCAAGGTCTTCTCCAAGCCGACGGTGTCCTTGAGCACCTGATCGTATACGTAACAGAGCGACTGATAGACATCGAAACGACGGTAGTCCGTTCCTTTTGCCCGGTTCAAGTCCTTGATCGCCTGCTGAGGATTGTCCATTTGCATGGCGGCAATGGCTGCGTAGAATTGCACGATCATAAAGTTGGAATCTCTTGCGGCCGCTTTTTCGCCTTTCATAAAGGGCAGGTCGGCGATCTCGAGATATTGCTCAAAGAAATCGTGGGCCCTTTTGTAATTCCTCTGATCGAAGAAGTACGCGCCTCCGTTCAAGTAGTAGAGGATGTTTGCGTTGAGCGTGCCCTTGATGTTCTTCGTGTATTTGGGCTTCACCTTGCCCTTCTCGTTGGGCAGTTGGTCAAGCCGATAGGACTCCTTGAAGTACGGCAGGATGTTTCCAAGCGCCTCATACATGACGGCTTCGTCGGGCTTCTGTCCGAGGATCTGCTTCATGTTTTCGGTACTGAATTGCGTGTCTTCAATGAGGCCGGCCACATACCAGGTCTTTGCGTCGTCCTTTGTCTCAGCGTTTTCCATGGCCCCTTTGATCAGGGTCCGGGCTTCGTTGAAATCCGGTTTGGAATCTTTCGCAATGCGTTCTGCATCGGATACGGCCTTCTTCTGACCAAAGACGACGGTCGTCATCAGACACAAGCCGATGGTTACTAATACTCGCTTCATGTTCTCTAATTTTTAATTGTGTATGAATGGATGATTGATAGCTTCGAGGGATCACGCGTTGTCGGTCGGTGTGTTCGGCGCCTCGTCAGCCGATTCTTCCACGCCGCCAATCCGATCCTCTTCCGATTCGGAGACCACTTTGCAGACGGATGCGATCTCGTCGTTGCGTTTCTCCAAGTTGATCAGGCGGACGCCCTGCGTGGCGCGGCCGATCACGTTCAAGTCGGCCACCTTCATGCGAATCGTGATACCGGACTTATTGATGATCATCAGGTCATTGTCCTCGGTGACGTTTTTGATGCCGACCAGCTTGCCCGTCTTTTCGGTCACTTGGATTGTCTTAATGCCCTTACCTCCGCGGTTCGTGACGCGATAATCATCGATGGCGGAGCGCTTGCCGTATCCCTGTTCAGAGACGACGAGCACCGTCTCTTGCTCAGGATGCTTGATGCAGATCATGCCGACTACCTCGTCGTCGTCGCCATCTAGCGTCATGCCACGCACACCGGCGGCCACACGTCCCATCACGCGCACTTTGCTCTCATGGAATCGGATCGCGCGACCATTCCGATTGGCGATGATCACTTCGTTATTTCCGTTCGTGAGGCGCACTTGGATCACACCGTCGCCTTCGCGCAGCGCGATGGCATTCACACCGTTCTGACGCGGACGGGAATAGGCCTCGAGCAATGTCTTTTTGATCAGTCCGCGCTTGGTACAGAAGAGCAGGTAGTGCGAATTGATGAAGTCCACGTCGCCCGTCAGGTTCTTGATGCGGATAAAGGCATTCACGCGGTCGTCCGAGTCGATGTTGAGGAAGTTTTGGATGGCGCGCCCTTTGGTGTTTTTCGCGCCTTCGGGAATCTCGTAGACCTTCTTCCAGAAGCAGCGCCCTTTGGCGGTAAAGAACAGGATTGTGGCGTGCATCGAGGCCGGATAGATGTGCTCGACAAAATCCTCTTCGCGTGTTTCGGAACCCTTCGAACCCACCCCACCGCGGGTCTGCGCACGGAACTCACTGAGCGGCGTGCGCTTGATGTAACCCATATGTGAGATGGTGATGATCATTTCGTCGTCGGCGTAGAAGTCTTCCGGGTTCAGCTCTTCGGAGGCGTAGACGATGTCCGTCTTGCGCTCATCGCCGTATTTGTCGATGATTTCTTGGAATTCATCGCGGATGACCTGCAACAGACGGTCTTCGTTTTCGAGGATCTCCTTGAGGCGAGCAATCAGCTTTTCGATCTCCTCGTATTCGGCGCGGAGCTTCTCCTGCTCCAGCCCGGTGAGTTGGCGCAAGCGCATTTCAACGATGGCGCGCGCCTGGACTTCGGATAGTTCGAAACGTTCGCGGAGCCGATCAATGGCTTGCTGCGGACTGCTGGAGGAGCGGATGATGGCGATGACCTCGTCGATGTGATCCGAGGCGATGATCAGCCCTTGGAGGATATGGGCGCGCTCCTCGGCTTTTTTCAGCTCGAAGCGTGTGCGGCGCAGGACAACATCGCGGCGATGATCGACGAAATTGCCGATCAGATCCTTTAGGTTCATCAGCTTCGGCCGACCGTTCACGAGCGCGATGTTGTTCACGCTGAAGGACGACTGTAAGGCTGTCATCTTATACAGCTTGTTCAGCACGATGTTGGCGTTCGCCTCACGCTTCACGTCCACCACGATACGCATACCGCTGCGGTCCGACTCGTCGTTCACGTTCGACACGCCGTCGAGCCGCTTCTCGTTCACCAGATCAGCGATGGCGCGGATCAGCTCCGCCTTGTTCACCATGTAGGGGATTTCGCTGATGACGATTTTATCGTGCGCCGCGCCGCTCTCGATCTCCGCCTTACCGCGGATGACGATGCGCCCGCGCCCCGTCTCGAACGCCTCCTTGATACCGGCGTAACCGTAGATCGTGGCCCCGGTCGGGAAGTCGGGCGCTTTGACGTGCTCCATCAGTCCTTCGACATCGATCTCGCCACGTGCGTCCACATAAGCCTGACAGGCGTGAAGCACCTCCGTCATGTTGTGCGGCGGCATGTTTGTCGCCATACCCACGGCGATGCCCGATGCCCCATTGATAAGCAGGTTCGGGATGCGCGTTGGCAACACCGTAGGCTCTTGCAGCGTATCGTCGAAGTTGAGCTGGAAGTCAACCGTATCCTTATCTATATCCCGCAACATTTCCTCAGCCAGTCGGCTCATGCGCGCCTCGGTGTATCGCATAGCGGCCGGGCTGTCGCCGTCCACAGAGCCGAAGTTGCCCTGCCCATCGACCAGCGTGTACCGCATGGACCAATTCTGGGCCAGTCGAACTAACGCAAAGTAGACCGAAGAATCGCCGTGCGGGTGATATTTACCCAGCACTTCACCGACGATTCTGGCTGCCTTTTTATAGGGTTTGTCTGAAGTATTTCCTAGCTCGTTCATCCCGAAAAGGATGCGCCGATGCACGGGTTTGAATCCGTCTCTAACGTCCGGTAGCGCCCGGGAGACGATGACCGACATCGAGTAGTCGATGTAAGCCGATTTCATCTCTTGATTGATGTCGATCTTGATAATTCTATCCTCTGCCATCTATTACTAATGTATAGCGTTGCGTGAAAAAACAACGCTAAAGTACAGGTTTTCGGATAACGGGCAAGAAGACCTCCTAAAACGAACTTCAACGGGCTTGCTCGTCCGTGCGACGTGCCTGCGGAGATCGTTTTCCTGACGTAACGGACGAGATAAGGCCTAAAACCTGTCTCCGAGAGGCTTATACTCCCCGAATAAGGCCTTACGGAGCATATTTCCAATCGTTCGGAACTTCCCGAAAGCCTATTCCATAGTTTATAGATCAATCGGAACTTCCCGAACCAAATTCAGATCCTGATACAGTCTTTCGGGAACTTCCGAAGCTATTCGCATCATATATAGAAAGCTCCGGATATTCCCGAACAGGATAAACATCATGTATAAATCCATTCGGGAGTTTCCGATCAATTGAAATTGAAATTTAAGACCATTCGGATACTTCCGAAAGATTGGATATGCATATTAAAGAATTTCGGGAAGATCCGAAAGCCTTAAAAATAGAGTATGGGCTTATCGGGAAGATCCGAAGAATATATACGAGGAGTTTATTCCTTTCGGATAATTCCGAGAGTATGATATAGATATGTACATGCTTTCGGAACTTCCCGAAATAGAGGTGCAGAATGCAACTATCGTTCGGGTAGTTCCGATCGATTGAAAATACGGTCTATGAGGGCTTAACAGGGCTGAGTGAGCTTGTTCTCGTACTTCATGAGGGCTTAACGGGGCGGAGCGGGCTTGTTTTCGTACTCCGTAAGGGTTTAACGAGGTGGAGCGAGACTGTTTTCGTACTTCATAAGGGCTTCGAGGTGGCGAAGAAGGGGCGCGAGGTGGCGCGCGGAGCCTTCGGGGAGGCAGAATGGGCCGAAATAGTAGGGATTTCGAACAGCGTCTTACATTTGCCACGTATTTACACGCAAGAAGTATGAATATTGGTTACACAAAGGGGTTGACCCTTCTTCTGCTTGTCCGAATGCTCTCAGCGTGCCATTCGGAGGGGAAAGAGATCGAAGAGAATGCAATTCGTTTCGAGTCGGTGGTGGTTGAAAAGACTTATCCCGTGGAAAACAAGAAGGACACTACGACCGAGGGGCGTGTGCTGAAGATCCACTTCACGTATCCGACGGAGTATGCCAACCAGGGCGTGCTTGAGGCTGTGCAACAGCAATTCGTCCGGAGCATGCTGGGCGATACGTATGCGCAACTGCCAATCAAGGAGGCGGTGAATAAGTATGTCGAGGATTACGGCTTGCACCTGAAGGACAAGGACGTTTCGGACTTTGAGCAGGACACGGAGGACCGCACGGCGGTGATGGACTTCGAGGGCGAAGAATTCGACACCTCTGACCGGCCGTCGCTACCGGAATATGAGCTGCTGAACGATAGCATTCTGTTTAACCAAAAAGACGTGCTGTGTTACTCCGTCTATCGGGAATACAACGCTGGGACACCCTCGCCAGTCCGCACGTACACCAATTGGGTGATCGACCTGAAGACGGGCAACCGCGTGACGGAAAGCGAGATTTTCAATGAGGACTACAAGGACGATCTGGCGAAGATCATCGTGGACGCCATTGCGCTATATAACAATGTAGACAAGGTGGCCGATCTGGAGAACATCGGCTTCTACAACATCAATGAGATTTACCCGAACCGCAATTTCTATGTGGACGACATCGGGATCACCTATACTTTCAACGAAAGCGACATCGCCGCGGGCGCGCTGGGAGCCACTTCGGTGCGTATCCCCTACGAGAAAGTCCGCCATCTGATGCGCCATGACAGCCCGATCGCACATCTGGTCTTTTGACGCACGGAATGGAGGCTGTCAACCGTTATTATCCCGACCTGAACGAGACGCAACGTCGGCAATTTGAAGCGCTGGGTGCGCTTTACACCGACTGGAATGCGAAGATCAATGTGATCTCGCGTCGGGACATCGAAAATCTGTATTTGCATCACGTGCTACACTCGCTGAGTATCGAGCGGATGATTCGTTTTCGGGCGGGATCGGCGGTGATGGACGTGGGTACGGGCGGAGGGTTTCCGGGCATTCCGCTGGCCATCCTTTTTCCCGAAGTGACGTTCCATTTGGTGGACAGCGTGGGGAAGAAGATCCGCGTGGCGCAGGCCGTGGCGGAGGCGCTGGAGCTACGGAATGTGACGACGTGCCACGAGCGCGTGGAGGACGAACGAGGCCGATTTGACTTCGTGGTGAGTCGGGCAGTGATGCCACTGCGCGACTTGGCCGCAGCGGTGCGGAAGAACATCCGCGAGGAACAACAAAACGCGCTGCCCAACGGATTGATCTGCCTCAAGGGCGGGGAGCTGCAACACGAGATTGCGCCGTTCAAGAAGCAGGCCGTGCGCCTCGATATCGATGCCTATTTCCGGGAACCTTATTTCAAGACCAAGCAAATCGTCTATATCCCCCTATGATTACGATCAAACAGTTTGAATTCAATCCCTTCGGGGAGAATACCTATGTGCTCAGCGATGAGACACGGGAGGCCGTCGTCGTGGACTGCGGCTGCATGATGGCGCGCGAACGGAGTGCGCTCTCAGATTACATCACGGAGCACGGTCTGACTCCGGTCAGGCTGCTCTGCACGCATCTGCATTTCGACCACATCATCGGTAACGCCTTCATCCGCGACACATACGGGTTGCTGCCCGAGGCTTCGCAAAAGGATGTGGAAGCGTTGCCGTCGCTTGAGGAGCAGATGGCGGGACTGGGTTTGCCGCCGAGCAAAGCGTTCGAGACGGTGCCGGTGACAAAATACCTGTCCGAGGGCGACACGGTGCGCTTCGGGCAGTCGGAATTACAAGTGCTGGCTACACCGGGCCATTCGCCGGGTAGCCTTTCCTTTTATGCGTCGCAGGATGGCTTCGTGCTGTCCGGCGACGCGTTGTTTGAAGGCAGCATCGGTCGGACAGACCTTTGGGGCGGCGACTTACGGACGCTCATCACGGCCATCCGCGAGAAGTTGCTGACGCTGCCTGACGCTACAGTCGTCTATTCGGGCCACGGCCCTGCGACGACCGTTGGCATAGAGAAAAACGAGAATCCTTACTTATAATCATCATACAATCAAAAGAGACATGGATACGAACAAATTTTCCAACCGTCATATCGGCGTTACGACCGATGACGACAAAGCTGCGATGCTGAAAGCCATCGGGGTAAACTCGCTGGATGAGCTGATCGAACAAACGATACCCTCGGACATCCGCCTGACAAAACCGCTGAACCTGCCCCCCGCGATGACGGAGCGCAAGTTCGCTGAGCACATCGCTGAGCTGGCAGGCAAGAACAAGATATTCACCTCCTACATCGGTATGGGATGGTACGACACGGTTTGCCCGGCGCCCATTGTGCGCAATGTGTTTGAGAACCCTGCGTGGTACACCTCTTACACGCCGTATCAGGCCGAGATCTCGCAGGGTCGTTTGGAGGCGCTGCTGAATTTCCAGACCGTGATCTGCGAACTGACCGGGCTACCGCTGACCAACTGCTCGCTCTTGGACGAGGCTACGGCAGCTGCTGAGGCCGCTACGATGTTTCATGGTACGCGCAGCCGCGCACAGGCCAAGGCTGGGGCGAACACGCTCTTCGTCGATGAGCACGTGTTTGAGTCGACCAAGGCCGTGATCCATACGCGCATGGAGCCGCAAGGCATCGAGGTGGTGACGGGCGACTTCAAGACGTTTGAGTTTACCGACAAGGTATTCGCCGCCATCGTGCAATACCCGAATGGCGACGGTGAGATCGAAGATTATCGTGCGTTTGTGGAGGCAGCTCACGCCAAGGATGTGCGCGTGGCTGTAGCCGCTGACCTGATGAGCCTCGTGCTGCTGACACCTCCGGGCGAATGGGGTGCGGATGTGGTGTTCGGTAGCAGTCAGCGTTTCGGTATTCCGATGTTCTACGGCGGTCCGTCGGCAGGTTATTTTGCCACGAAGGACGAGTACAAGCGTACCATCCCCGGCCGTATCATTGGTATCTCGGTCGACGCTTACAATCACCCTGCTTACCGTCTGGCACTGCAGACGCGCGAGCAGCATATCAAGCGCGAGAAGGCCACGTCGAACATCTGTACTGCACAGGCACTGCTGGCTACGATGGCCGGATTCTACGCCGTTTATCACGGTCCCGACGGACTGCGCGACATCGCCTCACGTATTCACGCTTACGCCGGATTCTTAGCCGAAGAACTTGAGAAGCTGGGCTACAAGCAGGTAAACAAAAACTTCTTCGACACGCTCAAGATCGCACTGCCGGAGCGCGTAGAGGTCAAGACGCTGCGCGAGATCGCACTGGAGTGCAACATCAACTTGCGCTACTTCGAGGACGGTCACGTGGGCATCAGCCTTGACGAGACGACGCAACCCAAGGCCCTGGCCGTGCTGTTGCAAATGTTTGCCGGCGTGGCAGGCAAGACGTATGCCGCCAATGTGGACGACATCAACCGCGGTCGCTACTTCGATGAGAAGTTCGTGCGCACCTCCAAGTTCATGGAGCAGGAACTCTTCGCTAAGTATCACACCGAGACCGAGCTGATGCGTTACATCAAGCGCCTTGAGCGCCGAGACATCTCGCTGGCTCACTCCATGATTCCGCTGGGTTCGTGCACGATGAAGCTCAATGCCGCTTCTGAAATGCTGCCGCTCAGTCGGCCGGAGTTCCAGAACATCCACCCCTACGCCCCCGTGGATCAGGCGGCCGGATACATTGAGATGATCGAAAACCTCTCCGCGGCACTGATCGAGATCACCGGTCTGAAGGGCGTCACGCTGCAACCGAACTCCGGCGCTGCGGGCGAGTACACTGGTCTGCGCATCATCCGCTCTTACCTCGAAAGCATCGGACAGGGACACCGCAACGTGGTGCTGCTGCCGGCTTCGGCTCACGGTACGAACCCCGCCAGCGCCATCCAGTGTGGCTTTACGACCGTCACCGTACGCTGCGACGAGAAAGGAAACGTCGACCTGGCTGACTTCCGCGCCAAGGCCGAGGAGAACCGCGACAATCTGGCCGCGAGCATGATCACCTACCCCTCGACGCACGGCATCTTCGAGACGGACATCAAGGAAATGTGCGACATCGTGCATGCCTGCGGTGGACAACTCTACATGGACGGCGCCAACATGAACGCCCAGGTTGGCCTGACGAACCCCGGCACCATCGGCGCTGACGTCTGCCACCTGAACCTCCACAAGACCTTCGCTTCGCCTCACGGCGGCGGTGGCCCCGGTGTAGGTCCTGTTTGCGTGGCTGAGCACCTGCTGCCCTTCCTCCCCTCCCACCCCGTTGCCTTTGGTAACAGCCTCAACACCGTGGCTGCTGCGCCTTACGGTAGCGCCGGTATCCTGCCTATCACCTATGGCTATATCCGCATGATGGGTGCCGATGGGCTGACGGAAGCCACCAAGGTGGCCATCCTCAACGCCAACTACTTGGCCGCGAAGCTGGAGAAGGACTACGGCATCGTTTATAACGGTGCACGTGGACGCGTGGGCCATGAGCTGATCCTCGAATGCCGCACCATCAAGGAGCAATCTGGCATCGACGAGAGCGACATCGCCAAGCGCCTCATGGACTTTGGCTATCACGCCCCCACCCTCTCCTTCCCCGTGCACGGTACGCTCATGATCGAGCCGACCGAGAGCGAGAGCAAGCACGAGTTGGATCGCTTCGTGGAAGTGATGCAGTGCATCCGCAAGGAGATTGACGAGGTGGAGAAGGGCACGGCCGACAAGGAGGACAATGTGCTCAAGAACGCACCGCACCCCGAGTATGAGGTGACGGCCGACGCGTGGAGCCATCCCTATCCGCGCACCAAGGCGGCCTTCCCGCTGGAGTGGTTGCACGACGGCAAGTTCTGGGTCAATGTGGCTCGCGTCAACAATGCCTATGGCGACCGTAACCTGGTGCCCACCCTCTGCGGCTGCTGCCAGTGCTAATCCCCCATGTGTACGTTATATATAATGTACGCCTATATATAGTGTAACAGGTAAGCCCGGTCACTCCTTTCGTAGAGAGCGGCCGGGCTTCTTTCACTTTTAGATTTTAGATCCCCTTATGATGAAGTATTTCCAAGAAGCCGACATCGCTGTCACGGTCTGCGACCGCGAGGGGCGGATCATCGATATGAACAACCAGTCGCGCGAGGTGAACCTCAAGCCCGGACAGGAGCTGATCGGCGCCAATGTGCTCGACTGTCACCCCGAGCCCGCCCGCACGATGCTCGAAGACATGATGCGCAACGAACGCAAACACGTCTACACGATCGAAAAGAACGGTCGCAAGAAGCTCATCTACCAGATCCCTTGGTACGAGGACGGCCAATACATGGGATTCATGGAGCTATCCATGGTCATCCCCTTCGAGATGGATCACAAGATCCGGGGTCAGAAGATAGAGAGTAGAGGGTAGAGGGTAGAGGGTAGAGCCGGGTACTTGAAAGACTCAGGCTCCTATTCCTACCCTTCCCCCGCCCCTCCACTCTCTACCCTCTACCCTCTACTCTCTACCCTCTAAACTCTACTCTCTACCCTCCACCCTCTACCCTCCACCCTCTACCCTCTACCCTCTACCCTCTATGCAACCCATCACAATGATCACCGGTGCTACCGCAGGCATCGGTCGGGCTACGGCCCACGTATTGGCCCAAGATGGCCACCACCTGATCCTCACCGGCCGACGCCGCGAACGCCTCGAAGCCCTCCGCGACGAGCTGGCCCGGACCTACCCCAAGAGCCGCTTCCTGGCACTCACCTTCGACGTCCGTCGCCGCGATGCCGTCGAGGAAGCCATCGCCAGCCTGCCCGACGAATGGCAGGCCATCGACACGCTCATCAATAACGCCGGACTGGCCGTCGGGCTTGAGCCGCTCCACGAGGGCGACCCCGACGACTGGGAACGCATGATCGACACCAACATCAAAGGCCTGCTTTACGTCACCCGCGCCGTTACCCCCGGCATGGTCGCCCGCCGCGCTGGACACATCGTCAACCTCGGCTCCATCGCCGGCCGCGAGGTCTACCCCGGCGGCGCCGTCTACTGCGCCACGAAGCACGCCGTGCGCGCCCTCAGCCAAGGCATGCGTCAGGACCTCCTGCCCTACGGCATCCGCGTGAGCCTCATCTGCCCCGGCGCCGTGGAGACGGAGTTCTCCATCGTCCGCTTCAAGGGCGACAACCAACGCGCCGCCAGCGTCTATGACGGCTACACGCCGCTCTCGGCCGACGACATCGCCCGCACCATCCGCTTCGCTCTCGCCGCCCCCGCGCACGTCGACCTCCAGGACATCCTCGTCATGCCCACCGCTCAGGCCGACGCCCGCACCATCCATCGCACGCCGAAGGGCTGAAATACCGTTCCGAGGTGGGTGTCGATACGTTCCGAACGTGGTTGCGATACGTCCGGAACGTGGTTGCGATACGTCCGGAACGTGGTTATGATACGTTCGGAACGTGGTTGTGATACGTCCGGAACGTGGTTGCGATACGTCCGGAACGTGGTTGTGATACGTTCGGAACGTGGTTGCGATACGTCCGGAACGTGGTCGTGATACGTTCGGAACGTGGTCGTGATACGTTCGGAACGTGGTTGTGATACGTCCGGAACGTGGTTGCGATACGTTCGGAACGTGGTTATGATACGTTCGGAACGTGGTTGCGATACGTCCGGAACGTGGTTGCGATACGTTCGGAACGTGGTTAAATACCCCTCGGAACGTGGTTAAATACCCCTCGGAACGTGGTTAAATACCCCTCGGAACGATATTAAATACCCTTCAGGACGTGATTCCTGCCCTTTTGTTCTATCATCAATCCTCACACGGCTTTCCGCCATCTGTTTCAACAGCGAGACGGCACAAATACCGGAGAATATCATAGAAAGTCTTCATCTCCGCTTCCGCCACATCATCCTGCTGTACGATACGGATGAAACGAGCAAACGAGAATCAGAGCGACAGGCGGAACAGCTTGCGAGGTACCATGTGCTCAATCTGACGCTCCCCCTTCAAGGCATCAAAAGCGAAAAAGATATCTCCGATTATTTCCGTTTGGGGTATGGAGAAAAGGATTTAAGGGCGCTGTTGTCCGAGATGTTTTCCAATTTGTATGTGCAAACCATGATGATGCTACGCTCGTGCGAGATCGATTATGACAATCCGCCCGATGCGTCCAAGTCGGTGGTGGCCGTAAACGGCGTGCCGCTCGGGACGCAGGATAACCTGTTCTGCATCACGGGTGGCGAGGGAACGGGGAAGAGCAACTACATCACCGCCATCTTGGCCGGCACCTTGGGCGAAACCATGTTGCCCGCCGAACGAACGCTGGGCTTGGAGGTCACGTCCAATCCTAAGCGGCTGGCCGTCCTGCATTACGACACGGAGCAGTCCGAGGCGCAGCTCCATAAGAACTTGGGCAAGACGTTGCGGCGTGCCTCGCTCGTGGCCGTGCCGGACTTCTATCACTCGCTCTATTTGGCCTCCCTCTCTCGCAAAGACCGTCTGAAACTGATTCGTGAAAGCATGGATCTGTTTCATCACCGACACGGCGGCATCCACCTCGTAGTCATTGACGGCATTGCCGATTTGATCCGTTCGGCCAACGATGAGACGGAGAGCATCGCCATCGTGGACGAACTCTATCGGCTGGCTGGCATCTACAACACATGCATCATCTGTGTGCTTCACTTCGTGCCCAATGGCATCAAACTGCGCGGGCACATCGGATCGGAGCTGCAACGCAAAGCCGCGGGCATCCTGTCCATCGAGAAGGACGACAATCCCGAATACTCGGTCGTGAAGGCCCTGAAGGTACGCGACGGCAGTCCGCTCGACGTCCCGATCATGCTTTTCGGGTGGGATAAACAGCAAGAGATGCACGTCTACCGCGGCGAGAAATCGAAGGAAGACAAGGAGCGGCGGAAGGCCGACGAACTGATCGCCGTGGTCAAAGAGATCTTCCTGCATACCGCCAAACTGTCCTACAAGAACCTCAGCGAGCTGCTCATTCAGGAGATGGAGATCAAGGACCGCACGGCCAAGCGGTACATCGCCTACATGAGGGAGCAGGGCATCCTGTCGCAGGACACCGCGGGTAACTATCAAAAGGGAGAGCGATGTCGTACGTAGAAGAGCCTTTTGACAAGTGGCAAAAGCAGCTGCTTGACAGTCTGGCGCGGATGGAGGGTAAGCTCGACCGCCTGTTGGTATTGCGCGAACAGACGATTGATACGACAGTCCGCCCACCGCTGAAGCCCGAATACCTGGACATCATCGACATCTCCAAACTCCTGAAGGTGGAGCAGAAGACGATCTACAATTGGGTGTCAGCAGGGAAGATTCCTTACCTCAAGGCCAACGGTCGGCTGCTGTTTCGGCGGAAGGAGATCGATGAGATGTTGCGCAAACAAACAGCAGAATGACAGCCCCACCGCAGGTCAAGATTTCGGCAATCCGCCAGCGACGCTGCCGAGATCTTAGTTTTCTCATTCTGCCGATATTGGATCAAAGGCTAACACCCCTCTGTTCGGAACCAGTTCTTTACGACGAAAAGAAAAAGACTTATTTTTGCAATGAAAATGAATACGTCGCGCACGAAAAATGTGCACTTCAATGATAACAGTACCTGCTTGGCATCCCGTAAGATCTGCCAGCGGGTCATTTTTTTATAATAGTATGGCAAACAAAGCGTCACGCTCCATTCGAGATCAGATCGAACTATTGAAACAAAGGGGAATGATCATTCATGATCAGAAAGCTGCTGAACTTCATCTGAGCTGTATCAGTTATTACCGTCTGAAGGGTTATTGGTGGGAAATGCAGTGCGACAAGGACCGTCATCTCTTTGCCGAGGGAGCGTGTTTCGAAGCGGTCATTGCTCATTACCTTTTTGACAAGGAGTTGCGATTGATCTTGTTCGACGCCATCGAATCAATTGAAATCGCATTGCGAGCAAAGATGATTTATCATCTCTCCCAATCTTATGGTGGTTTATTTTATGCGGACAGTTCGCTTTTTGTAGACGAATCGCTTTACAGGCAACATCTACGTGATCTCAAGGAGGAGTTTATGCGCAGCGGTGAAGTCTTCGCCAAGGAATACAAGCGGAAATATGGCATATGGGAGCGTGGGTGCTGCGTTGCTTTGGCCGAACAGCCCGACGCGTGGATCGTTTTTGAAGTGGCTACGTTCGGGACGCTTTCCAAGATGTACAAGAATCTTAGACATCAGTTGTCAGAGAAGTCACGCATAGCGAATGATTTCGGCCTCAATCGGCATAACGAATTGTCAAGTTGGTTGGAAGCAATTTCTTACCTCCGGAATATCGTAGCACATCACTCCCGAGTGTGGAGCCGCAATATGGTCAAACGTCCGATGGAGATCAAAAAACCGAAAGGAACATGGCTGAGTCGCCCCTTGCCGGAAGCGGGGAAGAAGAAGCCCTATTTCATCATTACCGCCATGCTCTATCTGTGTAATGCGATTCACACCGGAGGGACTTATAAACAGAAAATACTTGCTCTGATAAAGAAAAATCCGGAGATCCCGATCTTCAGACTCGGCTTTCTTGATCATTGGGAAGACGAACCGATTTGGTGCGAGTGATCTAAAAGCCGTGAGAGAGGGCTTACACCCCTCTCTCATGTAGTTCACCTCCACCTGCTGCTTATCTTCAGCTTTGCATCGTTCGTGGGAAGCGGGGTTTCGACTTTGGTAGTCTGTTGCTCCTGAATAGGCCTCTGTTTCCCGACCGTAGTCTGCTCCTTCTTCGGTGTCTACAGCGCAAGTGAGCGTGCAATCTTCCGATCCAGCTCCATCGAAAAGGATGACGATCCGGAATACTCGGTAGTGAAGGCCCTGAAGGTGCGTGACGGTAGTCCGCTCGATGTCCCGATTATGCTTTTCGGGTGGGATAAGCAGCAAGACATGCATGTCTACCGTGGCGAGAAATCGAAGGAGGACAAAGAGCGACGGAAGGCCGACGAACTAATCGCCGTAGTCAAAGGAATCTTTCTCCATACCGCCAAACTGTCTTACAAAAACTTGAGCAAGCTGCTGATTCAGGAAATGGAAATCAAGGATCGCACGGCCAAGCGATACATCGCCTACATGAGGGAGCAGGGCATCCTGTCGCAGGACACTGCGGGAAACTATCAAAAAGGAGAACGATGTCGCACGTAAAAGCACCTTTTGAGGCTTGGCAAAAGCAGCTGCTGGACAGTTTGGCGCGGATGGAGGGGAAGCTCGACCGTCTGCTGGTATTGCGCGAACAGACGATAGACACTACTGTCTGCCCACCGCTGAAGGCCGAATACTTGGACATCATCGACGTCTCCAAACTCCTGAAGGTGGAGCAGAAGACGATCTACAATTGGGTGTCGGTAGGGAAGATCCCCTACCTCA
>ERZ773009.63-NODE-63-length-75643-cov-21.840371_pt1 | contig 75643 bp, 97 predicted proteins | sample MGYA00580663_ERZ773009 | MGnify/ENA primary metagenome ERZ773009 (study PRJEB29015, sample SAMEA2737969) | human oral metagenome | biome: human oral; feature: human-associated habitat; material: dental | place: China | collected 2026 ... | reverse complement strand
GCTTCATCCTTCGGGTCACCCAAAATTAGGCACAGTACCGAAGTCCACTGACGTGTATATTTTTCATACTCAGTAATTCTAACAAAAAAACATTCTAAAAGCAAGTAAAGAGTCAGTAATTACAAAAGAATTACTGACTCTTTATATCATAGCATATATCTACAATAAAAGACTTATGATTTTTACTCGAATCTAGATATATTTTATATTAGTTATTACGTATTGCTTCGATCATCCTCGCTCTATCAGGAGCCCCAAATACAGCAGATCCAGCAACTAACATGGTAGCACCTGCATCCTTAATTGGTATGCAAGTAATATCGTTAATACCACCATCAACCTCTATAACAGCATCATTATTACCAGCCGAATCCAATAAAAGTTTCGCTTGTTTTACTTTTTCTACAGCCCGTGGAATAAAGGATTGTCCTCCAAATCCTGGATTGACGGACATGATTAAAATCATATCCAAGTCTCCGGCCACATCTTCTAACATCGAAACTGGTGTCCCTGGGTTAAGCGCAACCCCTGCTTTCATACCAACGGATTTAATCTGCTGTATCAATCGGTGCATATGAGGAACTGTTTCTTGATGAAAGGTAAAGTACTCAACACCAATTTTTGCATATTCTTCAACATAATCAGCCGGATTAGTGACCATCAAATGTACATCAAAAGGCAATGCAGTATGTAGGCGGATAGCTTTTACAATAGGTGCACCAAATGTAAGATTAGGCACGAAATGTCCATCCATAACATCGATATGAAGATAATCAGCACCAGCAAGTTCAACACTTTTAATTTCATCACGCAATATTGAAAAATCTGCGGATAACATAGATGGAGCTATTTTAATCATTTTAAAACCTCTTTCTTTGGTTTTGTATATCTTTTCGAATATTCGCGTACGCATCATAGCGACTTTCAAAAATTTTATGATTTGCCAAAGCCTCCTTGATACCACAAATCGGTTCATGCTCATGATAACAAGGATTAAATTTACAAGCTTCAACATAATCAGAAAATTCAGGGAATAGTGTAGGTAATCGTTCTAATGTAATATCAGTAAATTCAATAGAACTAAAGCCAGGTGTATCCATGATAAATGAATCAGCATTTAAACTAAACAATGAGGCATGACGTGTTGTATGCTTCCCACGTTTAATCTTATCGCTTATCTCACCCGTCTGGAATGCAAATTTTTCATCCACTGCATTTAATAGGCTACTTTTACCAACACCGGAAGGTCCTGCAAAAGCAGTAACCTTGTGTTGCAAATGATTACGTAATTCATCAATACCGATATGATTTATGGCAGATGTAGTGATAACATGATATCCAATCGATTTGTACTTATCGATTAATACATCTGTCGATGCATCACCGACATCGTACTTATTTATGCACAAAATGACCGGTATATCAGCATGTTCAATCATTACTAACATTTTATCGAGTAATAACTCATTAATGTCAGGATTATGAGAAGCAACAACAAGGATAACTTGGTCGATATTAGCGACAGCAGGACGTATCATTGAATTGTGACGTGGCAAGATAGTCTCAACGAATCCATCGTCTGAAAACTCTACACGATCACCTACAAGCAAACTATATTTCGACTTTTTAATACGTCCCCGCACCTTACATTCATGAATGGTTCCAAATTCATCTTGAATATAAAAGTAACCATTCATATTTTTAATTACAATACCTGTACTCATACGGCCTCTACAACGCAGTGTCTTGAACTAATGCACCATTTAGGTACACCTGTATTCGAACATTGCCAACACCAGATACATTTTTTACGATACGGTCACCAGGTTTATTTGTATCATCGTATATAACGGAAGATCCATCATCATCCTTTACGACAATTTTGACTTCTTGATTTTTAGAACCAGACGGTACAGTTATATCTACAGTCCCTTTCGTTCTATTAGAAGAGCTTTGCTTAGAGTCGTCTTTTTTAGAAGAATCTCCCTTTAATTCAGTAGCTAAGTTTAAGCTACTACCTTCAGAAACCTCTTCACCAGCTTTTATACTTTGTTCTGTAACAATTGATTTATCATCTACTGAACCAGCAATCTGATTAACACCAATATTGTTAGAGCTCAATACTTGGCGAGCATCTTTCAAGGTCATACCAACGAGATCTGGCATTTTAACCTTCTTAGCTTGGGCTTTATTTACAACTAGATCAACAGTAGTGCCTTTGGATACCTTGGAATCACCAGAAGGACTTTGTGCAACTATAACATTATCAGGTTTTCCTTCAACAGATCCTTGTGTGATTTTACCCACAACTAAGCCTAAATCTTTAAGACGTTGACGTGCTTGATCTACAGTCAAACCAGAAAGATCAGGAACTGTAATATCACCAACACCTTTAGATACGACTAAATGTATAGTACGCTGTTCCTTAACTTTTTCCCCAGCACCAGGGCTTTGAGAAATAACTTGTCCTGCTGGAACATCTGTATTAGTTACCTCACTTGTGGATACGCGTAAGTGTTTATCTTCCAAAATATTTTTGGCTACAGAGACTTGTTTGCCTACTACATTTGGTACATCAACAGTGGTATTACTCCAAAAATTACCATAACTCAAGAATGCACCTAAAAATGCAATCAAGAAAATAACGGCAGCACCAAGAACTATATATTTTTGTGGTATAGATGCAATCTTACTAAGCATAGATTTCTTTTTTTTCTCATTAGGCGTAGAATCATCAATATCACTGAAATCATCTAATGTATCTGGATCTACAGCCGGAATCATTTGTGTCGCAAAATCGTATGGTTCATGACGTTGTGTTTTTCCCATCGTAAAGCCTTGAGATAAACGTAAGTCCCCCATCATTTCAGATATGGAATCAAATCGATCAACAGGATTTTTAGCTAATGCTTTCATCACAACCGCTTCTAACAATGGCGGTATCGAAGGATTATATCTCGTAGGTGGAATGACCTTTTCTCGTACATGTTTTAATGCTACTGCAATTGGTGTTTCCCCTTCAAAAGGAACCTTGCCAGTTAACATTTCATATAAAACGACACCTAAGGAATAAATATCTGTATTTCCATCTACAGGTTTTCCACTAGCTTGTTCCGGTGAAAGATAATGAGCAGACCCCATTATAGAATTTGTGTACATAACAGTGTTAGTAGTATTCATAGCACGAGCAATACCAAAATCAGTCACCTTTACACGGCCTGTATTTGTAATAATTACATTATGTGGTTTGATATCGCAATGAACAATTCCCATTGCATGAGCATGTTCTAAGCCCTCACCGATAGCAATAGTAATCTTAACTGCTTCATCAATGGATAATCGATGATGACGGGTAATATATTCTTTAAGTGTTTCTCCGTCTACATATTCCATAATGATATAATGCATGCCTTGATCATAGCCTACATCATACATATTCACGATATTAGGATGATTTAACTTGCCTGCAGCCTGCGCTTCTCGTTTAAATCGACTTACAAATTCATCGTCACTAGCAAAGTTTGAATGTAAAATTTTTATGGCTACTGGACGGCCTAATAAAGTATCTTCACCTTTATATACGTCGGCCATTCCGCCAACACCAATCTTGGTCAGGATACGATAGCGATTATCCAGCAATGTATCTTTAATCTTCATAATATTTATAACTCTCCATATCTAGATTAGATAGTTCCTACTATAATGGTAACATTATCACCGGCACCAGCATCATATACATCAGCAATCAATGTATTTAATACCTCTGTATTATCATCAATATTATGTAATACTTCTCGTATTCTTTCATCGCTAATATACCCAGATAATCCATCTGTACATAATAGAATTCGATCACCGGATTTTACAGGTAGTGTACCACTATCGACATGTAAATCTTCTTCAACACCGACGGCTCTAGTTAATAAATTACGTTGAGGGTGTACAATCATCTCTTCTTTTGTAATTTCACCAGCATCTAATAATTGTTGAACCATAGAGTGATCCGTGGTAATTTGCGTCAATTCATCATTTCTATAAATATAGAGTCTACTGTCGCCGACACTGGCCCAAAGTAGATTATCATCTACCTTAGCAACCACAACAGCAGTAGTTCCCATTCCACTAAGCCGTTCCTCTCGTGCCACACGATTAACTATGCGTGTATTCGCATGTAATATAGCATCAACTAAGGACGTTTCATTAATGGTAGGAGTAGATTGTAAATATTCTTTTATTTCATCAACAGCATAGGTGCTGGCGATTTCTCCGCCTCTATAGCCTCCCATGCCGTCAGTAACAGCACAAATATTATCACTAATAAAAAAGCGATCTTCATTCTGTTTTCTGACTAATCCAATTTTACTTAAACCTACGATATTATTCATGAATCTCCTCTTTCCGACCGTGGGCTACTTTTAATTGTCCACATGCGGCTTGAATAGCATCGCCCATTTCTTTACGAATTGTAACAGAAACACCATAAGAAGCGACAATATCCTTAAATATGTTCATATGTTTACTAGAAGGTTTATACAAATTAATATGTTCATTTCCATTTACAGGAATAAGATTAACGTGACAATTAGGAAATGCTTTGCCAATTCTTCCTAATTCATGAGCTTCCTCTAAGGATGCATTAATTGAATCTATTAAAATATATTCAAATGTTATACGTCTCTGTGTTTTTTCATAATAATATTTTACAGCATCTAAAACCTCGTCTAATTTGTATCGAGATCCAACAGGCATAATCTTACGACGTGTTTCATCTGTTGTAGCATGTAAAGATAACGCTAATGTAATCGGAAGATCCTCATCTGCCAATTTATAAATATTAGGAACCCAACCACAAGTAGAAATAGTCATTTTTCTATAACTAATATCAAATGTCATAGAGTCATGAATAAGTTTTAACGCTTGCAATACATTGTCATAATTTTGTAATGGCTCACCAGCGCCCATGACAACTAAAGAGTGAATATCTTCTTGTTTTAAGGCACTAAAGAGAACAACTTGACCTACAATTTCAGGAACCGATAAGTCTCTAAATAATCCCCCCTGTGTAGATGCACAAAAAACACAGCCCATAGCGCATCCAACTTGGGATGAAACACATACAGAATTACCATAATGTTGCTCCATTAGAACAGCTTCAATTCTGCTATGATCAGCAAGTTCCAATAATAATTTCTGTGTTTTCCCATCGGGTGATACGGATTGAGTAATCACTTTAGGAATCGATACTATACAATTAGAATCCAACCAATCTCTCAAGGTCTTAGGGAATTGTGTCATATCTTGAAATACAAAAATATGGCGATGATATATATAATCAATCAATTGTTTTGCACGAAATTTTTGGATTTTATGTTCCTCAAATAACGCTTGCAATTCAACTAACGATTTACCCAATAATTCAATCATGAGTGCTCCCATTCAAAGCTAACAACTTAGTTAAGAAATACGTTGCATTTTTACCATAAAGAAACCATCCATATCATCTATTGGTGGATATGTTGTAATCATACCACTATTTGACTTAAGTGGGAAATCATCCGCCACAGGAATAATAGAAAACTCCTTATGTTTCTGTAAAAATGATTCAACCACCCCTTCATTTTCCTTGTAATTTAATGTACAAGTGGAATATATTAAATATCCATTTTCCTTAACAGTCATAGCAGCACGTTCTAAAATCGCTAACTGTAAAGATGGTAATTCTGAAAGTATAGATTCTTGTTTACGCCAACGCATATCTAGTTTCTTTTGAAGTATGCCTAACCCAGAGCAAGGGGCATCTACGAGGACTCGATCAAAATACGAATTCCATGAATTTGGTAATTTTGTGGCATCCTGTACTTTTGTATGCACAATAGAAGCCCCTAATTGTTCAGCATTTAAATTCATAAGTTCAATCTTATGTTCATGTATATCACAACTCATTAAAGAACCTACATTATTCATTAAAGCAGCCATATACATAGATTTACCACCTGGTGCAGCACAACAATCTAATATACATTCGCCAGGTTGAGGATTGACAAGACGTGCTACTAGCATAGATGCCTTATCCATAAATGTAATATAGCCATTTATAACGGCTTCGGATTTTTCAAGACTACCACGATGACTATTAATATAAATAATATCATCATAATTAGTATCTTGTGTAACATCCCATCCTTGTTCATTTAACAACGTTAAACATTGTGGAATATCAATAAGAATCGTGTTGATACGTGCCGTCAATTTAGGTTGTTCATTAAACCATGCACATAAATCCTCGGTTTTATCACGACCAAACTCACTTATCCATAAATTGATAAGCCAAAGAGGAATATTGTAAATGAAAGAAATAGCTTCTATATCATTAGCTGCCAAATCTTCAATACCAATACTATCTTGTTCTCGTATAACAGATCTCAATATGGCATTTACAAAGCCAGATAAACCTCGTATTAATTTCTTCGCTAATTTTACTGATTCATTAACTGCCGCACTTTCCGGTACCTTATCCATATAAATAATCTGATAAATACCGAGTCGTAAAATTTCTACGACCATAGAGGACAATTTTTTTATAGGACGTTTGGCAAAATGTACGATAATAGCATCTAAATAATTGCGTCTACGCACTACACCGTATACAAGTTCTGTAAAGAAGCGTCTGTCTAAGTCAGATAGATTATATTTTGAAATATAGTCCTGTAAAACAATATTAGCATAGGCACCCTTACGATTGATATCAGATAATGCCTTCACAGCCAATAATCGTATATTCTGTTTTTGTCCGTTTTTAGCAATTTCGTTCATAGTTATCCTTATCAATCAGTAACTCTACAGCATCTCGTACCTTGTTAATATCAACAGTTGTATTACAACAAGGTCCATTAGGGCGTTCATTTAATACTCCGATGACAGGAATAGGAAATACATCAGCCATACCACTAGCAAGATCTCGTTCACAAGCTATAGCAATAATAGCTTTAGGCTTTGCCTCTTTAACCTTCATACGTGCCAATGTGCCACCAGTGACAACTATAAATTGACAACCATATTCCTTTGCGATTTTCAATAACCCTCCTACCTGACAGCGACCACATTGCTTACAGTTGTATACATCATGTGTCACCTTATGAATACAGGTGTTCTCTTGAAGACAATGAGGTGTTAATAGAAGGATACGTTCAGGAGGTACTTTATATAAATTCATAACCACTAGATGATTAATTAAATCAATCATAGCTTGACGTAATTCATCTTTTTGTATGCCTATGAAAGCCTTTCCTAGCCCTAATGATAATGGGAAAAGTAAATAAATAAATCGATTAGCTATTCGTAAAACTATAGGATGAATATATCTAAAACCTAGAGAAGCAATAGCTAGAACAAACCAAAGTACCCAAATACCTAATATTAAGAGTCCACCTATACTTTCACTAATAAAAGCTAAGTTGTATGATATTCTTTCTAATCCTGGCCAAACTATATACATTGAAAAGCCGATGATTATTGAAATGAATAAACAAGATAGAGCAGATAATTTTAAATATAAAGGGTATCTTTTGTAAGATATATTACACTTCGTCAAATGCAATACCACCTTTAATTTGGTGACCATTAATAAAATCTTGGGCACTAATACGCTTTTTATTTTCTGGTTGTACCTCTGTAAGGAGAATAAAACCTTGATCACCAGTCGACACAACAAGTCCCTTTGCTGTATGAACTATAGTTCCAGGAGGTGCAAATTCTACAAGAATCTCATTGTTATTTACATAAATTGTGGCCATCTTATTGTTTACAGATGTAATCTCAACCATTTGAGCAGACCAAATCTTTAACCGTTTTCCCTGCAAGAAAGAATAACAACCAGGTGATGGATTTAAAGCACGAATTAAATTGACAATTTTATGTGCTGGCTGATGCCAATCAATGAGTCCCATTTCTTTAGTAATTTTAGAAGTATGGCTAGCTAAATTGTCATCTTGAGGATTTGCCTTAATGTCCCCTTTCACCCATTTATCTAATACAGGAGAAATAGTACGTGCCCCTAATTTAGCAATACGTTCAAATAAAGTACCAGTTGTTTCATTTGGAAGTATATCAATTTCTGCAATGTCGATAATATCTCCTGTATCTAAACCATCATCCATATGCATAATGGTAACCCCTGTTTTTGTATCACCATTCAAAATAGCATAATGGATAGGTGCTGCCCCCCTATATTTTGGCAATATAGATGCATGGATATTAATACAACCATATTTAGGTAAACGAATAAGCCATGGTGGCAAAATCTTACCATAAGCAATTACAACGATAACGTCTGGTGAAAGATCAATCAATTCCTTTTGAACAGCATCATCACGTAATGTTATAGGTTGATACACGGGCAAATCCAAAGATAACGCAGCTTCTTTAACAGGTGGCATTTGAATCTGTTTGCCACGTCCCTTTTGTTTATCGGGTTGGCAATATACACCTACTATAGAATGACCAGCCTCAACTAATGCGCGTAATGTAGGAACAGAAAAATCTGGCGTGCCCATAAATACTATGCGTAATGGATTATTGTTAGACAATTTCCTTTTCCTCCGGATGATCTGCAATACGACGTAAGTTTGTAGCTTTTTCAATAAACAAATGACCTTCTAAATGATCTATTTCATGTTGAAAAATTCTAGCCAAAAAACCTTCAGCTTTAATCATAACTTTTTTATTATGTGGATCGATACCTTTTACGGTAACCTTTTCAAAACGTTCCACATCTCCAAAATAACCAGGTACACTTAAACAGCCTTCTAACCCAATTTGACTTCCTTCACCATGAATAATTTCAGGGTTGATAAGCGCTATTAATCCACTACCAGCATGATCATCAACTACTATGATACGTTTGGATACATTAACCTGCGGTGCTGCCAATCCAACGCCTTCCGTTTTATACATTGTATCGGCCATATCTTCTATTAAAGCACGCATTTTCTTATTTACATGTTCTACGGGTTCTGCAACCTCTTTTAATACGGGATGTCCCGCTTTGACTACTTCAAGTACTGCCATATACTCCTCTTATCAAATAGGGTCTACATCGATAAGTAGACCTTCCTGTGTAAAAATCCAAGAATTATATATATAATCTTTTAGGGCATCTAAATTTTCTCCGCGAATCATAATCGATAAACGATACATATCGCGAATCTTTTTTATGCCTGCTACATAAGGACCATTAACATCAATCGATTGTGATTTAAAATTTGATTCCAAATCATCTACAATTTTTTGAGCGATAGATTCAGCCATCTCTTCCTTCGTATGTCTTATAACCATATAAATCATTTCACGAAATGGTGGATACCCTAAGTCCTTACGATTTACTATTTCTTCATTGTAAAAGCCCAAATAATCATGAGTCTTACTTTTTATTATAGCATAATTTAAAGGATTATATGTTTGTATAACAACACTGCCGACCTTGTCACCACGACCCGCTCGTCCTGATGTTTGTGTTAGTAGATCAAATGCTCGTTCAGATGCTGAGTAAACAGGTACATTTAAGACAGAATCAGCCGTCAATATACCTACAGCTGTTACATCCTTAAAATCATGTCCTTTAGAAACCATTTGGGTTCCTAATAAAATATCATATTTATGGTTACCAAAATCTTGAAGAATTTCTTCGCCCATATCTTTATGCTTAGTTACATCTTGATCTAAACGCGCAATACGAGCGCCTTTAAAATGTCGGCGTAATTCTTCTTCAACTTTTTGTGTGCCAGAACCAAAGAATTTAATTCTTTTACTATGACATTTGGGGCATACAGAAGGAATAGGTTCATGGTGCTCACAATAGTGACACCGCAACTCTTCACCGGCTTGATGATACACCATGGCAACCTCACAATGAGGACACATAATCGTTTCACCACAATCACGACACATGACAAATGTGCTGTAGCCACGACGATTTAAAAGAATAATCATCTGATTTCCATCCGCTAATGTACGCTCAATAAGATGTGTCATAGCATCGGAGAACACCGAGTAGTTGCCACGAATCATTTCTTCTTTCATATCTACAATTTGAACATTTGGCATCGGTTGATCAAAGATACGGGTTGGCAACTCTAACAGCTTATATTGTCCTTGTAAAGCCTTGTAATACGATGTAATAGCAGGTGTAGCAGAGCCTAAAATAACAGGACAATCATGAGCCATACCTCGCCATAATGCGACATTTTTTGCATTATAACGAATCATATCTTCCTGTTTATAAGATGTATCATGTTCTTCATCTAATACAATAAGTCCAATATCTTCAGCAGGCGCGAAAACAGCAGAACGAGCGCCAATAATGATATGGCTATCCTTCCTTCGTATACGTTCCCAGTTATTATTTCGCTCACTAATGGTTAGTTTACTATGGAAAACAACAACTTCATCACCAAAGGTAGAAACAAAACGACGAACAATTTGATCGGTTAATATAATTTCAGGAACCAGAATAATAGCGGTTTTACCTTTTCCTATACAACGAGCAGCAGCTTTTAAATAAATTTGTGTTTTACCACTACCAGTTACACCGTGCAAAAGGAATGTATTATACGATTCAAGGTCCATCATCTGCTTAATCGGTTCATATACCATTTGTTGTGCTTCAGTTAACGGAATTGTTTCTTCACCACTCAACAATTCGGTAAAAGAAGTTTTTGTATCTTTAAAGCGTTCTTCAATATAAATGCCATGCTCTTCACCGACCTGTTTAATGACCATATAAGAATAGCCTTTGGCTCTTAATAAAGATTTAGGAGCCCCACCTACTTCGATGAGATAATTAGCCAACTCACGTTGCTTGCGCTTCTTGGGACTTAATTGATCAATCTTAAACTCTGGCGTTACAACGAGCCATTCTTCTTTTGGTGCATCGTAAGATTTTAATGTTTTATGCACAGTAAAAAGACGTAAAGCTTCTCCAAAAGAACACAAAAAATAACGACTAATTTTCTGTGCCGTATCCATCATTTCCCGAGTAAACCAAGGATCACTATCAAGAATATCTATTATAGAACGCAAATTAAATGTTGGTTTCTCTAATAGTTCTTCATACCCAATAACGATGCCCTCTTCACGACTACCACCTAAGGGAACTAATACACGAGTCCCTGCTTTCACATCACCAAATTTCTCCGGTAACAAATAGCTTAACGGTTTATGTAATTGTTTGGCAGGTCTATTAATAATAATACTTGCAACGCGCATTAGTTCACCTCCTCTAATCTAATTATTATAACATATCCTAGAGGAGATAAAAAAAGACTTAGTAGACAAGTCTACTAAGTCTTTACTATTATAAGCCAGCTTCGTGACGTAAAATATCAGCTTTATCAATACGTTCCCATGGAAGATCAACATCAGTTCTACCAAAATGACCATACGCAGCCGTCTTACGATAATGAGGCTTTAATAAATCAAGCATTTCAATGATACCTGCGGGACGCAAGTCAAAATGTTTGCTTACTAATTCTTGAATTTTTTCTTCTGCAATCTTAGCAGTACCAAATGTATCAACTAAAATGGATACAGGTTTTGCAACACCAATCGCATACGCTACTTGTACTTCGCATTTATCTGCGAGACCTGCAGCTACAACATTTTTAGCTACGTAACGAGCTGCATATGCTGCGGAACGGTCAACCTTGGAAGGATCCTTGCCAGAGAAAGCACCGCCACCATGACGAGCCATACCACCATACGTATCAACGATGATTTTACGACCTGTTAAACCAGCATCACCATGAGGACCGCCGATAACGAAACGGCCTGTAGGATTAATGAAAAATTTAGTGTTTTCATCGATAAATTCTGCCGGAAGTGCTGCATCAATAACATAGCGTTTCAAATCATTTTTAATTTGCTCTTGTGTTACTTCTGGGCTATGTTGCGTGGAAATAACGATTGTATCAATACGTTTAGGTTGATTGTCAACATATTCCACAGTAACTTGTGTTTTACCATCTGGACGAAGGTATGTTAATGTACCATTTTTACGAACTTCTGCTAAACGACGGGATAAACGATGTGCTAAAGAAATCGGCATAGGCATATATTCAGGTGTTTCATTTGTTGCGTAACCAAACATCATGCCTTGGTCACCAGCGCCAATTTTATCATTAATTTCGCTATTACCATCTTTAGATTCTAATGCTTCGTCTACACCCATAGCGATATCTGCAGATTGTTCATCAATAGATACTAACACACCACAAGTGTCACAATCGAAGCCATATTTTGCACGAGTATAACCAATTTCTCGAATTGTATCACGTACTACACGAGGAATATCAACATATGTGCTTGTAGAGATTTCCCCTACAACATGGACTAAACCTGTAGTCACAAGTGTTTCACAAGCTACACGAGCCTTTGGATCTTTTTCAATAATCGCATCCAAAACAGCATCAGAAATTTGGTCAGCTATTTTATCTGGATGGCCTTCCGTAACGGATTCAGAAGTAAAAAACATATGTTTTTCTGCCATTTTTGCCTCCTATAATAAAAAAATCCCTCATGGTCTCTCATGAGGGAGACCCATCTATCAGTCCATGACTGTTGGAATTAGCACCTTCTTTTAAAAAGGGTTGCTGTAGCTTCAACGGGCCTTTCCCTCCACTACTCTTGATGAGTTAAGTTACGATTTAAATTGTATACCTTTTTTGTAGAAAAATCAAGTTAATCCACTTTATGTAACGCTAAATCATGTTCAGCTTTATGTAATGCGCTTTCAAATTTTCGATATAAATGATGACGTCCCAATATATCTAGAAAATCAGACTTGTACATCTCTCGACGTATATCATAGTTAATATCGCTTAATAATACTTCAATCCCACGATTCTTTAATTCCTCAATAATACCTTTCAAAATACGTAATCCTGTTAAATCAACAAAAGGTACAGATCCAAATCGAATGATTAAATATTTAGGATCTTTATGAATAGAATTAAGAGCTCTATCAAATGCAGATATAGCGCCAAAGAATAAAGGACCTTCTACGGTATAAACCATGATATCTGGATGTATCTCAATTTCATGCTTTTCTTGTTCAGATAATTCTTTACAGCTCATAACATGAACATCAATAGTCCCTATCATTTTACGCATAAATTGCAATACAGCTAACACAACGCCCACATTTACAGCTACGACCAAATCAGTGAAGATTGTCAAAAAGAATGTGAGAATCAAAATAATTTGATCTGGTCGTGGTGCTAGTCGCAACATCCGAATAAAACGTGGTACATCACTCATGTTATATGCCACGACAAATAAGATGGCCGCCATAGATGCCAATGGAATATACACAGCATAAGGAGCTAAGAATAAGAGAATAGCACCTAATACAATGGCATGAACAATACCTGCTATAGGAGAATTACCCCCTTGTCGAATATTAGTAGCGGTTCTTGCAATAGCACCAGTCGCTGCAATACCACCAAACAAAGGAGCAAAAATATTAGCTAAACCCTGTCCGAATAACTCTGTATTTGACTCGTGTTTTTGTCCACTCATGCCATCTGCTACCACTGCAGATAATAAGGATTCTATGGCTCCCAGCATGGCAATTGTAAAAGCAGGGTCAATTAATGAAAAAATCTTATCTAAGGATAGATTAGGAAATGAAAATGATGGTAATCCTTGGGGTATTCCACCAAATGCGGTACCAATTGTTTGTACACTAGGAAATTGATAATATCCTTGGATTAGTGTAGCAATAATCATTGCTACGATAGGAGCTGGTACTTTTTTTACAACAGGAATCCGAGGTAATACTAATAATAGTATTAAGCTAAATAAGGAAATTCCTAATGTAGGTAAATCAGAATTAGGTAATGATTGAAGCATCAACCAAAGTTTTTCGTGAAAATGTGGTACATACGGCAACGATGGAAAGCCAAAGAAAAATGGCCATTGACCAACCCAGATAGTAACACCAATACCAGCAGTAAATCCCATAATAACAGGCGCTGGTATATATCTTATTACATTGCCTAGTTTAGCTATGCTCATCAATAATAGCATGATGCCAGCCATCATAGTTGCTATCTGTAATCCATCAAATCCATAATTAACAACTATACTGCTTAATAAAACAATAAATGCTCCTGTAGGGCCAGCAATTTGAACTTGAGATCCACCAAACAATGATACAAATATTCCCGCAATAATAGCCGTATATATACCAGCTTGCGGTGTAACACCACTAGCTATAGCAAACGCCATAGCCAATGGTAATGCGACTACACCTACAACGAGACCAGCTAGAATATTATTTCCCCATTGAGATTTACATAACGAGCCTTGATGATATGCCTTTTGTATGGCAAACATGAAAAGAACACTTCTTTCTACAACTACAAACTATAGACAACATTACATACGCTATTTTACAGCTAACAATTCAATAACTTCTCCAATAATGTATCTAGCTAATTCTGATTTTTGCATATTTGGCATTATTTTAGGCTCTTTATTAGGATATAAAAAATATCCTTCATTCGTATCTACATTAAACCCAGCATTTGATTTGCTTACATCATTAGCTACTAACATATCAAGGTTTTTGCGACGTACCTTATCCATGCCGTAATCTACAACATGTTCTGTTTCTGCAGCAAAACCAACTAGTAATTGATGGGTTTTATGCCCTCCCAGTCCTTTAAGTATATCCGGATTCTTTACGAGCTCTAAAGTCATAGATTCCATTTTTTTGATTTTTTGAGGCGCTTTATTAGCCACCCTGAAATCTGAAACAGCAGCAGCCATTATCACCACATCTGTTGATTCGTAATAGGAATTAACAGCCTCCTGCATAGATTCCGCAGAATCTACAGGCACATATTCAACACCTTTAGGAATTTCTAATGATGTAGGGGCACTCACTAGAATTACACGAGCCTTTTCCTTAACAGCAGCAGCCGCAATGGCATATCCCATCTTCCCACTAGATCTGTTACCTATATATCTAACAGGGTCGATATTTTCTTGTGTTCCACCAGCTGTAACAAGAACAGTCTTACCAGCTAATTTACCAGTCCCATCTAGAGAATGTAATTCTTCTGTCAACCAATTAACAATCTCTTCTGGTGCTGGCAGTCTACCCACACCTGTTACTCCACAAGCTAGCCAACCAGCATCGGGTTGCATAATATGGTATCCCAAAGATGATAAATCCTTTAAATTTCTCTGTACAATAGGATTATTGAACATCTCTGTATTCATGGCCGGACATAAAAATTTAGGTGCTGGCGTTGCCATAATTGTTGTAGTGAGCATATCATCGGCAATACCAGCTCGTATTTTACCAATTATATTAGCTGTAGCTGGTACCACAATATAGGCATCAGCCCAGGTTGCAAGAGCAATATGTTCTACATTCCAATCGTGGATTTCTTCCCACATATCAACAGCTACAGGATGACCACTAATTTCACCAAATGTCATAGGTGTCGCAACATGAGTAGCATTTTTCGTCATTACCACTTTGACCTCTGCCCCAGCTTTTCGCAAACGACTTACCACTTCAATTGCTTTATATGCAGCAATACCTGCTGAAACACCTACGATAATATGTTTTCCTTTCATAATTCTCCTTTTAAAAATTCCTTGTACAAAATGTACAAGGAATTTTGAGTAAAATTATTTAATACCTTCTTTAGTGCGTTTATATGTTACTTCACCTTCAGCAATTTCATAGAATGCTAAAGATACAGGTTTATCTGTATTATGAATATCTGTAGCAAGACATTCTTCACCATCGGTCAACTCGCGAGCGCGTTTAGCTGCTAGCGTTACCAATGTATATTTACTATCTACACGTTTTTCCAATGCTTTCAATGGAGGTTTTACCATCATACTATCACTTCTCCTTAGACTCTTGATATTGCTTATAAATATATTGAATTTGCTCTTTATTACGACTGATTTTACAAGCTTCAGCACGCAATATAGAAGCAACCTTTAATGACGCATCCTCTAAATCATCATTGACCACAATATAATCATAACGATGAGCTAATGCTAACTCAGAACATGCCAATGATAAACGCTTATCGATAACCTCTTTTGCATCAGTTCCTCGATTATGAAGACGTTCAGATAATTCGGTTAAAGACGGTGGCACAATATAAATAAATACGGCATCACTAAATCGCTCTTTAACTTGCATAGCACCTTGAATATCGATTTCAAGAAGTACATTCTTCCCTTCATCCAACAAATTCATCACATGTTGTTTTGGGGTGCCATAATAATTATCATATACCTTAGCATACTCTAAAAATGCATCTTCTGACAATAATGCTTCAAATTCTTCTTTTGTGCGGAAGAAATAATTAATTCCTTCCTTTTCTCCAACCCGCGGTTCACGTGTGGTCATAGATACAGAATATACAAGATTAGGCATTTCACCTCGTATATTAGAACAAATCGTTCCCTTGCCTGCACCAGATGGGCCGGAGATAACAATTAATAAACCTCGATCTGCCATATTAACTCCTAAGCTTCTACAGTATCTTCATCGACTTCGTGTTGCACAATACGATGTGCCACCGTTTCAGGTTGAATAGCTGACAAAACGATTTGCCCACTATCCATAACGAGCACAGCCCGAGTTTTACGTCCATAGGTTGCATCTATGAGGAGACTTTTATCTCTTGCATCTTGAACCATGCGTTTAATAGGTGCAGATTCAGGACTAATAATAGCGATAACGCGATTAGCAGAAACCATATTACCAAAACCAATGTTTAGTAATTGGATACTCATAAATAGACCTCCTTACTCAATATTCTGTACTTGTTCTCTAACTTTTTCTAATTCACATTTCAATTGTACCACATGGTCTGTCAGTGTTATATCCATCGCTTTTGAGCCAATCGTATTAACCTCACGATTCATCTCTTGAATGATAAAATCTAACTTACGACCAATCGGTTCATCCATCTTAAGTGTATTTGTTAATTGTACCACATGAGACCTAAATCGGACAATCTCTTCCGTAATATCAGTTTTGTCAGCCATAATAGCAACTTCTTGTAGTAAACGATCTTCATTGGCAGTAAAGTCAAGACCTTCCACATAGTCCATCATTTTAGTTCGCAAATTTTCTTTATAAGCAATAACAGCATCGGCTTTATGACTGTTAATGTCTTCTATAATATTTGTCATTTGTGAAAGCCGGTGTAACAAATCTTGTTGAATATGAATTCCCTCAGATTGTCGCATGCTGACTAATGCATTAAGTGCATTAGTTGTAGTATCAGTAACTAAAGACTGAAGTACATCTTCTGTAACTTCAGAATCTTGGATTTGTACCCAATCATTGGATATGGCCATCACTGCCGATAAAGGTACCTCTTGAGGCTCCCTATAAAATCCTTCTGATACTAGTAAGTCTTGAATTTGATGTTTTAAAGAACTATTTATTATGAACTGTTTTTCTCTATCCCCTACATCCTGCAATGTTACAAACACATCAACTTTACCTCGATGTATGGTTTTTTGTATACATTTACGGATACTATGCTCTACAGAATTAACTTGTTTAGGACTTCGTATGTTGAGATCTAAAAATCTAGAATTAACAGATTTAATTTCTATGATACATTGTAAACCATCTACAATTTGAGTTGCTCGCCCAAATCCCGTCATGCTATTCATGGAAGAACCTCCTTTTTATATATTGTATCATGAAATTTAAAGATATCTATTAATTATCTATGTTATACTAAACTATACATGTGAGTTACCAAATGAAAGGATCACCATGAATTTAGACGGGTTAACCATGTCTGTATTGGCCAGAGAATTAAATGAAAGCCTACAGAGTGGACAAATACAAAAACTTTATCAAGTAGATAAACACTCATTACTTTTTAAAGTACGTAATGCTAATCAAGACGTAAATCTGATGATAACTGTAGGGGTCAATCCCGCAATATATACATGTAAACCTATCCAAGATTTGCCCAAAGAACCTAGTTCATTATGCATGTTTCTTCGCAAACATATAGAGGGCAGCCGTATTACGTCTGTAGAACAAATTAACGGAGATCGTATTCTCTGTGTCCATATTGATAAGCTTGAAATGGATGGTTCCATCACATCAACATCGATATATATAGAACTTATGGGGAAATATTCTAACTGTATCTTTGTGCAAAATGATATAATTTTAGAATCTATTATTCATGTATCACCAATAATGAACAGAGAACGTTCAGTAGGTCCTAAGATGACATATGAATTACCACCTAATTCTAATCGTGTATCTTTACTAGATTTTAATGAGGAAGAAATATTAAATCTTCTTACATCCTTTGGATCTGGTACAGTCACTAATACTATACGCTCTCTCTTTAATGGATTTGGTAAATCACTATTAGATTATGTTCTAACATTATCTAATTTAGATGGCACCGAAGAACTAAAAGCCTTATCAGATGATGCAATTCAAAAATTATCAAGGGCTCTAGAAAATTTAAAAGAAAAATTATTAAACGCTAATCAATTATATGTCTATAAAAATGAAAATGGTAAAAAATTATATATGCCATTTCCAATGGAAACGGATTGTACATTAATAGAAACGTATCCAACCATCTCAAAAGCAATAGAACAGTCTATCGCTGACACTGGTTCAATTCATACGGCTGACAAGGAATTGGAACGTATTATAGCTAATGCTATAAAAAAAGAAGAGTTACGTCACAAAAAGATTAAAGATGAACTAGATGATACTAAAAAGATGGAAACCTATAAATTATATGGTGATCTTTTGATGATTAATAGTCATATACAAGCACACTATCAATCTTCTATTGACGTACAAAATTTACTTTCAGAATCAGCAGAAACTATAACAATTCCCTTAAAACCTGAATTGACCATTGTGGAAAATGGACAATGGTATTACAAACTATATACAAAATTAAAGAATCGGATTATTAGTGGCCAATACCAACTAGACCAAAGTACGATAAAATTAGAATATTACAGAACAATCTTATACAGTTTATCTTTAGCCACAACTAGAGAATCACTAGAAGAAATACGCCATGAATGTATGGATGCAGGCATTATTAAGAAATCTAAAAAACCTCTCTCCTATAAATTGGGAAAATCGAATTACATTCATCTTGAAATCCCAGAAGGCGAACTTTATATCGGACGAAATAACCAGCAAAATGAATACTTAACTCATCGTTTTGCAAAACCAAATGATCTGTGGTTTCATACACAGGATATTCAAGGTTCCCATCTTATTTTACGTACGAATCATGAACCTGATGATATGCTCATTTCACAAGTAGCAAAATATGCTGCCTATTTTAGCAAGGCCCGTCATTCATCAAAGGTTCCTGTAGACTATACATATATAAAAAATATCAAAAAACCACCTAAATCACCGTTAGGATTTGTGATTTTTAACACTCATCAAACAATGATTGTTGAACCAGAAAAACCACCTATGTATGAGGAATAACAAAACCCCCGATAGATACCTATCGGGGGTTTTCTCTGCAATCATTAGCATTATCTGTACTGATTACAATATATTATTGATTTTCAGCTTTTTGTTCACTTTGTTGCAAGCTTTCGCGGTTTTGACGAAGGCTTTCCAACGTTTTTTCTAAATTGTTTTCTACATATTTCAATACATCACCAGCATATTGAATAGAGCTAGATTTTAACTCTTCAGAAGATTGGTTTGCAGCATTAATAATTTGATTAGCTTGTTCTTGTGCTTGCTTAACAAGTTCACTTTCAGCAGTCAATTTAGCAATGTAATCTTTGGCTTGATCGATTAATGTTTCAGCTTGACGTTGAGCATCAGCCAATACTTTATCTTTTTCGGCCACAATACGACGAGATTCATCGAGCTCAAGTGGTAAAGATTCTTGAATTGCATCGATAATACGCATAATTTCATCTTCTTCAACCATACGTTTTGTAGTCATAGGAATACGGCTGCTAGATTCAATAAGAACCTCTAAATCTTCAAGTAATTTTTCTGTTTTCATACAATTCACTCCTATTATTTATTACCATCGATGTTAAAACGTTTTTCTAATTTTATCTTTACATCGTCAGGAACAAGTCCATCTAACTTACCACCAAATTTAGCTAACTCACGAATCCCTGTTGAGCTTACAAAAGAATATTTATTATTGGTCATAATAAACACTGTTTCAATATCATCATCCAAGTATTTTGCAAATAGAGCACGTTGAAATTCATATTCAAAATCACTAAGAGCTCTAAGTCCACGAATAATAATACTTGCATGTTTCGATTTAACATAATCGATAAGCAATCCACCTGTACAGTCGATTTCTACATTAGGAATATGCTTAACCGCATCGCGAATCATCTCAACGCGTTCTTCCATAGTAAACAATGAATTCTTATTAGGATTTGAACTTACAGCGATAATCAACTTGTCTACGAGACGACTACCGCGCTCAAAAATGTCAACGTGACCATTTGTAACGGGGTCAAAACTTCCTGGGCAAACTCCTATCCGCAAGGGTCTAACTCCTTTCACTATGTTTCACAAAGTATGAAACAAGGGTGTAACCAAATTTTTGTTCCTTTATACATTCCCATTCCTGTGGCATGGTGAAAGCCTCATCTTTATGATGTTCCAAGACTAAAACACCATCATCAGCTAATGCATCATGAGCCACAACAAAATCAATAGTCTCTTGTATAAAGCCATTTTCATATGGTGGATCAGAAAAAATATAATCGAACTGCTGGTCACCTATAAAATGTTTCAATTGTGAAAGTTTCTTAGGTATGATTTGAATTCGATCCAACACACGACAATGTTCCGCATTCTCTCGAATTAATTTACCAGTGCAATAATCAACAGCAATCGCTGATTTAGCTCCACGACTGAGCGCTTCAATGGCAACTGCACCAGTACCAGAAAATAAATCTAACACACGAGTACCATATATACCGCGATGCGCTAATACGTTGAAGATACTTTCACGAACACGATCCAAGGTGGGACGTGTATCCATCCCCTTCGGAGCTTTTATAGTATGGCCCTTTGCAGTGCCTCCAATAATTCGCATACAATCCTCACTAGATTATACTCATTAATTATAGTATATAAATACCTAAAATAAAAGTATCTTTTACAATTATGATACTTCGATTTTACTATCTCGGCCCATCAATTCTTGCAATGCTAATTGAGGGGACTTCTCTTCATATAATACCTCATATAGTGATTGTGTGATAGGCATTTCTACATGGTGTTTTATGGCCATATCACGAATAATAGATGTTGCAAAAAAGCCTTCTACCACCATATTCGTATGATTCATAATGTAGTCCATTGTTTTACCATCTGCTAGCTGTTGTCCTGCAGCACGGTTACGACTATGCTGGCTCATACAAGTGGCGATTAAATCCCCCATACCAGCTAAGCCTGCATACGTTTCTTTTCTTGCACCGAGTGCTAAACCAAATCGAGTCATTTCATGTAGGCCACGAGTTAGTAATAAAGCCTTACAATTATCTCCAAGAGACAATCCATCAACGATACCAGCAGCCAAGGCTATTATATTTTTAGTAGCTCCCGCTAATTCGACACCAATATAATCATCACTCGTATATATACGAAATTCTTTGCTGTGTAATGCTTGTTGTACCTTTTTACCGATGTCCATAGATGTCGTACCTACTACGGCAGCAGCTGGTAAGTTTCTACCGATTTCCTCTGCGTGATTAGGACCGGATAAAACAGTTAAATAACATCCGACAGAGGATAATTCCTCCTTCATGACTGTAGTCAATAACTTACCACTTTCCCGTTCTACACCTTTAGAGCATAACACGTATATTTGATCTTTGTGAGCATATCTTTTTAAATTCTGTAAAGCTGTGCGCACATGAATAGACGGTGTAACAATCAGTACGATATCAGCCTGTTCAATTGATGTTTGTAAATCAGAACTAATAATTAGTTCATCAGGCAATATTACACCAGCTAAATATGACTTATTTTCTTTGTACTTAATAAGTTCATCTTTAAACTCTGCGCGTCTACAATATAAGGTTGTATCATTTCCAGCCATTACAGATTTAATAGCGAGAGCTGTCCCCCAACTACCAGATCCGACGATGCAAACTTTCATATTACTCTCCTTTTTTGACGCGTTCTACCTTTAATTCTTTACCTGCTAGTAAACGAGATATATTTTCTCGATGACGTATAATAACAAATAATGCAGCTAGCGCACCAAATCCTACAAACCACCAGGATTCACCCATTACATACATCAATATAGGAACAAGCGCAGCAGCTACTATAGAACCTAGAGAGACTAATTTAGTGAAATATACAATGATGCCCCAAATAGCAAAACAAATAACTGCAACTATTGGAGATAATGCAATGAGTACCCCCAAACCAGTTGCAACACCACGTCCACCTTTAAAGCCAAGAAATACTGACCAATTGTGTCCAACCATGGCCAAAATGCCACCTAGAATCATATACATGGGATTTAAATGGAAAAACAAAAATACCCCAATGGCACCCTTTAATGCGTCACAGAAAAATACAGGAAGCGCTGCCTTTAAACCAATAACACGATATGTATTTGTAGCACCTATATTGTTTGATCCATATAGACGGACATCTGTATTGAAAAATAATTTACCAATAATGAGTCCGCTAGGAATTGAACCGATTACATAGGCTAATAACGCATACCCTATAATAGGCATAAAATCATTCACAACTTTCACCCTTACCCTTTGTACTTATTACTCTTCATCTTCACGTTTTTTACCGCGAAGGATTAATCGAATTGGAGTACCTTCGAAACCAAAACTTTCACGTAAACGATTTTCCAAAAAGCGCATATACGAGAAATGAATTAATTCGGGTTCATTTACAAATAGGATAAATGTTGGAGGCTTAACACTGGCTTGTGTCATATAGTAAATTTTTGGAATTCTGCCATTACGGGATGGAACTGGATTTACAGTTTGAGCATCTTGTAGTAATTGATTTAATGTACCAGTAGAAACACGACGATATTGTTGTTCTGATACGAATTTAAGCATATCAGCCAAACGATGAATACGTTGTTTTGTCAATGCAGAAGCAAATAGAATTGGTGCAAATTGCAAGAATCCTAATTCATCATAAATATCTTCAGTGTATCTCAATGTAGTTTTATCATCTTTTTCTACAAGATCCCACTTATTAACTACAATGATAACACCCTTGCCAGCTTCATACGCATAACCGGCAATTTTTTTATCTTGCTCTGTAACGCCATCAACGCCATCTAATACAAGTACAACAATATCAGAGCGATCAACGGAACGAAGAGAGCGAACAATGCTGTACCGTTCAACAGCTTCATCAATCTTGGATTTACGTCTCATCCCTGCCGTATCGATAAGTACGAATTTTTGATCACCATGTGTCCAATGCGTATCAATGGAATCACGAGTAGTGCCAGCTACATCGGAAACTATAACGCGATCTTGTCCTAATAGTGCATTGGTCAATGATGATTTACCTACATTAGGTCTACCGATGATGGCCACATGAATGGTATCTTCCTCATCTACATTAGTTCCTACCGGGGGGAAATGTTTAACCGTATCATCTAATAAATCACCTAGATTCATTAAATTCTTTGCAGAAATGCCAATTGGATCACCAAGTCCCAAATTATAAAACTCATAAATATTAGGTTCTTGATTTACACTGTCAATTTTATTCACTACAAGAACTACTGGTTTTCCACTAGTACGTAAAATATTGGCCACTTCTTCATCAGCTGGAACAATACCTTGCTTGCCATCAACCACAAAGAGGATTACATCAGCTTCTTCAATAGCAAGTTCAGCTTGTAAACGCATCATTTTAGGAATGACATGACTATTCTCTGTTACGAACTCGATACCACCTGTATCAATCATTGTAAACTCACGATTAAGCCATTCTGCATCGAAGTAAATTCTATCTCGTGTAACTCCAGGTATATCCTCGACGATAGAAATTCGTTTATTAACAATGGCATTAAATAATGTAGATTTACCTACATTTGGACGACCAACTACGGCCACTAATGGTTTTGCCATACTTTCACCTCTTTTATTATCTATATACATCAATTCATTTTATCATATTAAAGGGAATGTACGCAAAAAGGCTAATCAAGGAAAACCTTGATTAGCCTCATTAAAAGATTCTGAATTATTCAGCGTCTTCTTCTGTTTCTTTTGCTTCCATCAACTCAGTCAAAGCCAAGCCCAATTTCTTTTCATCTTTGTTAAGAGAAATGATTTTAACTTCAACTTCTTGACCACGGTTCAAGTAATTTTCAACTTTCGCATTACGTTGTTTTGTAATTTGAGAAATGTGAAGTAAACCTTGAATATCATCGTTAACAGCTACAAATGCACCGTAAGCTACCAAACGAACAACTTTACCAGTGATTACATCACCAACGTGTAAAGTTTCTTCAGCAACATCCCATGGGCTCTTAGTTAAAGCTTTCAAGGACAAGGATAATTTGTTGCTTTCAGGGTCAAAAGATTGCAATTTAACTTCGATTTCTTGGCCAACGGAAAGAACATCTTCCACTTTTTTAATTTTTTGCCAAGAAATATCGGAAATGTGAAGTAAACCTTCAATACCGCCGATATCTACGAATGCACCATAAGGCATGATTTTACGAACAATACCTTTATAGTTTTCACCAACGTTGATATTTTTCAATGCTTCAGCTAATTTTGCTTGACGTTCCACTTCAAGTACTGCACGGCGGGAAAGAACCAAACGGTTTTTCTTTTCGTCGATTTCAAGAACTTTTGCTTCGAATTCATTACCAACCAAGTTGTCCAAAGATTTTACGAAATGCACATCACCTTGGGACAATGGAATGAAACCACGAAGGGATTTTACTGTTACCACCAAGCCAGCTGGGATAGCATCGATACCTTTACATACGATAGGTTCGTCTTTTTCTTGAGCTTCGATAACATATTGCCAATCTTCATCTTTAGCCAAACGAGTCATGGAAAGATAAATAGGATTATCTTCTTTGATGTGGTTCATGATAACTGCTTTAATTTCATCACCATTTTTTAACACATCTTTGGCAGAGTTTGGTGCTGGATAAGAAATTTCAGTTCTATTCAAAATTGCTTCAGTTTTGTAGCCAAAAGATACCCATGCGCGTTCATCTTCAACTTGTACTACTTGACCTTCTACAACGTTTCCTTTCTTAAATTCTTCTTGACCTTCTGCTGCTAATAATTCTGCAAAATCTTTCATTGTCTCAATGACCTCCTTAATAATCCAGTCGGGAGTCGATGCTCCTGCTGTTACTCCTACCGTCTGTACTCGGTTAAACCATTCCAGTTGTAATTCAGTAGAAGTTTCAATGTGATATGTCGTACATCCAACGTCTCGACAAACCTCTGCCAATCGGTTCGTATTGCCGCTGTTCTTACCACCTATCACAATCATAAGATCTACGTTACGAGCTAATTCAACGGCAGAATTCTGACGTTCCTGAGTTGCATTGCATATCGTTTTGAAAATCTTAAGATTCTTAGATTTTTTCTCTAATATCTCTATTATACTGTTAAATTTGAATTGTGAAAAGGTCGTTTGAACAACTACACCCATTTTTTCAACAACTTGTAGATTTTTGGCGGAATCTTCATCTTCGATGATTATTCCCTTATTATTGGCCCATAAATTAATGCTTTTAACCTCAGGATGGTTTTTTTCGCCTAATATAACTAGTGTCATGCCATCTTCAATAACAGATTTAGCATCTTGTTGAGCTTTTTTCACATGTGGGCATGTAGCATCTACAATGGCTAGACCTTTTTCTTCAGCCTCTTCATAAATGGCAGGTCCTACACCATGAGAACGAATAATCATTGTGCCTTCATCGATATCAGATACTTCTTGGATGGGGCTAACCCCTTTACTTTCAAGACGATTCACGACTTGAGGATTATGAATAATGGGACCTAATGTATAGCTTTTCCCCTTACCATTAGCAGCTTCATTGGCCATTTCAACAGCACGTTTTACACCATAACAAAAGCCATGATTTTCAGCTAAAATTATTTCCATAACGTCTCCTCTATGCGATTTTCATGATAGGAATCAATCATGCGTTGAATTTCACCCTTTACGCGATCATTAACCTCTTTGATAGCCTCAGGTGTCGGTTTAGCTTTACTAACAGGTACCTGTTTACCAATGATGCACGCCACTTGGTTTCTCTTCATATCATGAGAGCCGATAATGGCAACTGGGGTAATACCAATTCCTGTACGCAATGCAATGGATGCGGCCCCATCGTGAAAGCGTCCTAATTTACCATTCTTTTGACGATTACCTTCTGCAAAAATACCTAATACTTTATTATTCTTTAATAGTCCTAAAGCATGACGAATTGCTATCTTATCTATAGCTCCACGGTTTAAAGGAAATGCACCGAGCCAGGTACAAAAGAATCTTGAAATTGGATTTACAAATAATTCCTGTTTTGCCATAAAGTGTACATGTCTTGGCAATGCATATCCGCAAATAGGTGGATCGTTATTACTTAAATGATTTGGCACCACAATAACTGGGCCTTCCATAGGGAAATTATCGCGACCATATACCTTTAATCCAAAGCCGACCTTATAGCGCAACCAAAAGGCAGTTCGCCAAAGCCATGTAGAAAATTTGTTCATTTAGATTCGCTCCTGTACTAGATGTAATATACGTTCTACAGTTTCATCAAATGTCATTTCGCTGGAATCGACCAATACAGCATCCTCTACCTGAATCAATGGAGATTCCTTTCGATTTTTATCCATATCATCACGTTGCATAACACTTTCTTTAATATCCTCTAACGTTTGTTCGTTAACTGTACCTTTCACTTCTAAATAACGGCGCATAGCACGAGCCTCTACAGAAGCGGTTAGATATATTTTTAATTCCGCATTAGGTAATACGACGGAACCGATATCACGTCCATCCAATATAACGCCACCAGCTTCTGCCATAAGGCGTTGTCGTTCAACCAAATATTGACGCACACCTTTATATGAAGCCACTATAGATACAGCATTGTTCACTTGTGGCGTTCTGATAAAATCAGTCACATCTTGACCAGCAATAAAAACCTTACATAAATCATCACTGGCCTCCATAGTAAGATCTAATTCTGGTAATAATGCTTCCACTGCCGTTTGATTATTTACATCAATATGATTATGCAATACAGCCCATGTAACAGAACGGTACATAGCACCTGTATCGATATAAAGATACCCCAGTTTTTTTGCCACTATTTTAGAAATAGATGATTTTCCAGCGCCTGCTGGGCCGTCAACAGCAACGGCAATTTTATGTGTATTCATAATTCCCTGTATCACTTTCACAAATTATATAAAATATACTATTCAATCATACAGCTTAAAAGGTCTCTATTAAAATGCTTCAGGGTGAGTTATATGCATAGCTGCTACATATCCTGTGGAAAAGGCAGCCTGTAGATTATATCCACCTGTAAAAGCATCAATATCCAATACTTCACCTGCACCATATAAACCTTTAACCAACTTAGATTCCATAGTTTTAGGATTAAATTCTTTTAAAGAAATGCCACCAGCAGTAACAATTGCCTCTTCTACAGGACGCAAACCTTTCACGGTAAGAGGCATATGTTGCAACATATAACCGATTTGTTGTCGTTCTTCCTTTGAAATCTGATTAATCGGTTTTTGTGGATCAATACCGGCCAATTCAATAATCAGTGGTATTAATCGACTTGGTAACAAATCTTTCATCCCATTAATTAATTGTTTCTTAGAATAGAGATCAAAATCTTTTTGTAATCGTTTATCTAATGTCTCTGGAGATAATGCGGGTTTTAAATTGATATCTAAACCTATAGTGCCAATATTTTTTTTGCGCATCAATTTTCCCACCGTATGACTAAGAGATAAAACGATAGGACCGGTAATGCCAAAATGGGTAAACATCATTTCCCCAAACATCTTGGCTTGTACCTTATTCTTAGCAACCACAGATAATTCAACATTCCGTAGACTAAGCCCCATTAGATCTTTTACCCAAGATTCTTCCGTTACAATCGGTACCAAAGATGGACGGATATCGGTAATCTTATGACCTACTTGAGCCGCCAAAATATATCCATCACCAGTAGAACCGGTAGCAGGATATGATTTACCTCCCGTAGCAATAACCACGGCATCAGCGTGATAGGTTTCTTTGTCTGTCACAACACCGATGACAACACTATCATCAACCAAAAGTTTCTTAACTGGTTCCTCAAGATGAACATCTACACCATAGTGTTTCATAAGCTTCATAAAGATATTTCGCACATCCAGTGCGGAATCTGAAGCTGGAAATACGCGACCGCCTCGCTCTATTTTGGTTTCTAAACCGGCGTCGTGTAATAACTGCAACAAATCTTCATTGGTAAAGCGCTCGTAAGCACCATATAAAAACTTGCCATTGCCCGGTGTATTTTTAATAAATTCAGACATATCACAAGCATTTGTAATATTGCAGCGCCCTTTGCCGGTAATGCCCATCTTTTTACCAACATAATTCATTTTTTCGAGAAGCGTTACCTTTGCGCCTTCTCGACCAGCAATGACAGCAGCCATTAGCCCTGCTGCACCACCTCCAATTACTACGACGCGCTTCATTTAGAAACTCCTAGCGCTTTAAGTGCACTTACTTCACGTTGTGTCAATTGACGAACACCACCGCGCTTTACACCACTTAATGTTAATCCACCGTAAGCAATACGTTTTAAATTATGAATTCGGTAACCAAAGTGTTCAAACATACGACGTACTTGTCGATTACGACCTTCATGAATAGTAATTTCTACTTCGTGAACCCCATTGTGGTCATCAAAGCCTAAATCTACAAGTGTAGCAGGTGCTGTCACACCATCTTCAAGAGGCACACCATCAGCGATAATCCGTAAATCTGTATCATTTACACGCCCCTTAATACGAACTTCATATGTTTTTTCAACGCCTTTAGATGGATGTGTAAGATTCTGAGCTAATTCTCCATCATTTGTTAAAAGCAATAAACCTTCCGTATGTAAATCAAGTCGTCCAATTGGATAGATACGGCGTTTTTCATTTTTAATATAATCCATTACAGTTTCCCGTCCTTGTGGGTCTGTAACAGATGTAATAACACCTTTCGGTTTATTCATTAAATAATACACAGGTTTTTCCACGGCTAATAATTGTCCATCAACCATAACCTTATCTTTCATAGGATCAACCTTAACACCCAGTTCGGTCACTTTACGTCCATTGACACGTACCTTGCCAGACGTAATTAATTCTTCTGCCTTACGACGAGAAGCTACACCACAGCTGGCGATAAATTTTTGTAATCGTTCCATATTATATCCTTTTCTATATGTTCTCTGTTCCATCCTCATTAGGAGATTCTATTAAGCTTTCATCTTTCACACTGTCTATTGATAGACCTAACATATCAGACTCTGCAGAATCTAACTCTTTATGCAGATCATCAATTGAAGTAACACCTGTACTTCGTAGAAATTCATCAGTTGTGCCATACAAAATAGGGCGACCTACCGTATCCTTGTGGCCCAACTCAGCTATTAATGAGCGAGACAATAATTGTTTAATTACCTTGTCGCTATTAACACCGCGTACCTCTTCAATTTCAGCTTTTGTAATTGGTTGTTTATATGCAATAACCGCTAGTGTTTCCATAGCTGCATTAGATAATTTATCCTCTTTTTTACGTATATGACCAATATACATAGCCGATTCTGGTGCACTTACCAGTTCCACACCAGCAGCAGAGATTCGCACGCGGATACCGCGTTTATGGGATTCTAAATCAGATGCTAAATGATCTATCAATGTCAAGCTATCTTGTTTTGAAAGCTTAAATATATCTTGAATGACATCAATAGAAATAGGTTTAGCTGCAGAAAACAATACAGCTTCTAAATCTGATATACCCATGCTACTCCTCCTCTACTTGTACATCCCGTTCACCAATGATAGGTGCGGTAAAAATAATATCATCATTTTCATAAAACATGACTAATTCTTGTTGTTTTAAAAGTTCTAGTACAGCCATGAATATAGTTACCATACCACTTTTAGATTCTATAGCAACAAGCAGCTCACGAAACGCCAATCGTTCACCACGCATTGCACGACTCGCTAAGGATACGATCATATCCTCTAAGCTGTATGCATCTTTCTCAACGGTTACTTGACGAACCTGTTGTTCATCTTCAGATTCTACGGTCTTATGTAATACAGAATAAAATATATCATATAATTTAGATAGTTCTAAATTATAATAACTATCTAAACCTAATACACTCGTTTCCTCAGGGCGACTAAACGCATTCGACTCAACCGATGCTTTTTCCATTAAAAGCTGAGTAAAATCTTTTATCTTTTTAAACTCTACTAACTTAGCCACTAATTCATCTCGTGGATCTTCGCTTTCATCGGGTTCCGGTTCAACCTTAGGTAATAGCATACGGGACTTAATTTGTAATAATGTAGATGCCATTACAAGGAATTCACTACTATAATGGATATCAAAATGATTCCAATTATCTAGGTATTCTAAATATTGGCTTGTGATTTCAACAATTGGGATATCCGTAATTTCAATTTTATGTTTTTCAATTAAATATAAAAGTAAATCGAGAGGTCCCTCGAATACATCCAATTTATAATTATAGTCCCCCATGAATCCCCATTCCTTAACGATACTATTTCATAACTATATAATTATACTATTCAAATATTGATACAATCAAATATTTATAACTTCTTATATATAATCAGATTTTTACGAAATAATGATATTTGAAAATTAATATAGTTACTTATTTTTAAAATAGGTTTTTGCCGTATTTTTGCCGTTACAGGTCAAAGGCTTCTCTTATTAGTTGAGATATAGACATTCCGTTTATATCTGCTATGCGTTTCAACTCCTTATATTCAGCATCACTCAATGATATAGCTCGTTGCTTTCTTTTGTCATTAGGCTTTACTGTTATTGGAGCACCAGCACCCTTTCGAGCACCGCCCCAGTTTCGTTTATTATCCATAAAATACCCTCCAAGTTATTACTATGTTAGATATATTATACACGTTCAATAGTAAAGCCACTAGCACACTTCAATTTCATAATGCAACATTAAATCGTCTATCAAATCATTTACGCTTTGTTCGTTATATTCATTAGGATCCACAACTGGCTCTGCTATCCAGTCTGCAGTCCATACATAATTAGCATTAGCAGGCCATGTAAAATTAGGGTATATCTCATCTACTGTATCCCACTCATCCCATTGGTCTTTGGTATTTTTGCAAATGCAGTTAGAAAACTTCATTTCTTGCTCGTATATTACATCCCAAGCCTCTGCATATGTATCAACTACCGCTCTTGTTATAGGTTTAAAACCGTTTAAATCGATTACTTTTAACATTTTATACACCCCTTTTTTATTGCCCTCTTGCTTACTCACAAGAGGGCTTATTATAAATTACATATTTAACTCTGTATATTCTTCATCAATTACGATATATAATTGTTCATTAAATGTATTTTGCAATAATCTCATTAATAACGCACTTTCTTCTTTTGTTAGATTTCCGATTTGTTCTTTGACTATTTTCGTAACGCCACCCATTAACTTTGTCAAAACAACACCAACCGGCAATTCTTTTTCTATAATGCAGTTGCATTTTACTTCGTTAATAAACTGGCTGTCTTTTGATGTTAATTCTCTGAGTAAACTCGCTTTTTTACCTTTTAAATTGAATTCAAATAATTTAATAGTAGTTAAAGCGATGATAATTGATGTTTCTGTTTTGATTTTCATTTTGTTACCTCCTTAATATGTAACCTTTATCTTGATTACATTATATAACTTATTCAAGATAAAGGCAACCGGATATTTAAAAATAAACACAAAAAAATAAGGCCTATCATACTAGCACTGATAAATACTAGCACAATAGGCCTTATAATCTTTTGAAATTCAACAATCAACCAACATTTGACTGTTCCTATGTGTCCACCTTCACATAGTAAGGAGATACAGGATCACCTCCGAATTATCTTCGCAAAGCACCAGCCAAGAAAAGTGCAGCATTACTTATCGCCCATGTATCACGCTGACGACGCAATCTTTGTTCAGTTCTTCGGTTGTTCTTTAGTTCCATTTTCAACTCGTCTAATGATGTCGAGGCTTTCTCCAATGAGCTCGCTTGCTCGGTTATTACTTCCGATGCCTTCGCCAACTCTTCGCCCTGTTTCTTGTTGATATCCTTCAAGGCGATTAAGTCCTTCTCCCTCTCTTCGTTGATAATCTTCAATTCTTGCAATTCTGTCGCCTGCTTGACTGTTAAGCTCTGAGCTTCGTTCAATGACAAGTTTGAGTTCTTGATTGAGGCGTCGGCTTCGATTAAGTTCGTTTTGAGTTTGTTCCAGTCTTTCAAGGGCACGGTTATAGTTTCCTCTTGCTGTGAGGTATCCGTCGATGAGCTGGCATGCACCAACGATGAGCAACAAAGCACCAGCAAGCATAATAAACCGCTTAACAGTAATTTGAGATTTATATGCATTGATGTAGTTTGTGATTTTCTCATACATATCTAGCCCCCTATATTAGTCTTGGTCTGTCCAGCGAGCGGACCAGCCTCTCACGTCAACATGAACAAAATCTTGATTATAATATCTGCCAATACCGTCGGCCCCACATTCCTCGGCCACTTCTGCAAGATAATCAACATTAATGCCGTCATAGGTAATGTCGGCGGCTGTTCCTTCAACGTGTTGAGAGTTAGGAACACCGCCTACTTCCTCATTATGGATAGGGCAACGATAGCCACTTAATACTTCAATGGGTTGACCGATACGTTCACGGATAGCGTCCAATACGTCGACTAAACGCTTATCAATGATATGGTCTAAAACAGGATGTCCGTCGCTATCGTATCCGTGACGGCCACACTTACAAGCAAATTCAAAATCATCAAAATAAGTTCCTACTTTCATAAGTACACCTCTTTCAAATATAAAAGCTACGTTTCTAATATATGAACGTAGCAACAAAAACAACACCATATTATTTTTTTAAAATCAAATCTACCTTAGTATGTACTACATCAAGCAGTCCTGTTATAGTTGTATTTCCACCATCTCGCATATTTTCCAAAATAGATAAAAACTCTACGGATCCGAGGTATAACCATACTAAATTTACAGCAAACGCATATGCACCCGCCATGTAATCAAAACACCAGGCAGCGCCAGTCGCTAGGCAATAGGTTAATACCTTTGTTACAAACGGCTTCCGCATGTGTTTAGATGATATCAACCCTTTACCCCATGCTACAGGAATAGCAACATATTTATCCCAACTGCTTATATTATCAGGATTAGCCCCCATATCAATTAGCATTTTATAACTAATAGCTGACCAACGAGTAATTAAATCAAGAAATACCAGGATAATGAATATACCCAATACCTGAATATGCTTTAGACCCAGGATATATATTGCGACTTCGGCAACAACTGCAAGCATAGCTTTAATTGCAAAAGACTCTGATAGAGTTCTCCACGCATCGTTTATAAAGTTAATTACTTCTTGCATCTATTCCTCTTTCGTTTGTTCAGTTTCACTTTCATCTAAAGATAGCAAATCATTATGCACGCATCCTTCTATAGGACATGTGCCATCTTCGTTAAGTACTTCCCAACAGTACTCACAAAATTCCATGACAGGAACTTTACTTTCTCCAACATATTTAGGCATATTATTGCACCTCCTTAATTCGTGCTACCATTTCACTGTTTAATTTAATATACTGTGCACTAATAGCGTTGGTCGGCTTACCCATTAGCAGCAATCTGCGTTGAGCTTCTTCTAACGTTTTGAAACGCGGATCATATTCCGCTTTAATAGCATTAATTTTTTCTTCTTTTGTTGGAATGTATTCAACTACTGGTGCGTCTTCGAATATACCATTTTTATAAACTTTTCCATCGAGAAAAGCATCTAACATGGCATCTCCGCCATATATATATTGAGCAGCATCCGGATATTGTTCTTTAGCTTGCTTAAGCAAAGCCTCTTCACCGATAGGTACTATCATATTATCTACGATAGATGTAATTCGACGTCCATCCGCATCAAGTACGTGGATATAATTATTCATACATACCTCCTAAGTAATGAAAGGATATAACAATGAATAGCACTATTAAGCACTACCCAAGAAATGCGTATCTTCGCATGCACCGCAAAGGTGCGTGCGTCGAAACTTTTAAAAGTTTGTAAAAAATAACTGTCTAATAACCAAATGCCATCCACGCTAATCTAAACTTTACATATGACCAATCCCAGTCAATCCATGTATAAAAAACGACTTTTTCTTTCGTCGATTCTTCAGGTGCATGAGCTATATTAACAAATGTATAATGGTTAACTTTATCGTTTGTCTCAGTTTGACCGCTAGCAAACAATATCCCGTGTTCAAAAGATATAGGCAATTTGCAATGATAGGCCTTTTTACTTATAGTCAAATCTTCATAGTTTTGGTTTCCATATCCCCATTGGATAGTGAATCCGTTGGCAAATTTCACAAACCCATTCTCTTCAAGCCTTTGGGCCACGATGCCGCCCATTCCAAGAAGATTTTTTATATCCTTCAATGTAGCAACTGGATTTTCTTGCCAGTTAGTCGCACCAAGGATTTTTGCAATCATAGCCGTAATCGCTGGATGAGATAAAGCATCAGTATTATGAGTGGCTAATTGATTCTTTAAATTCTGAAGTAGCTCACCGTGTGCATTTGTATCGGAGTTATGGTGAGCGATAGCGTCATCTAATTGTTCATAAGTAATATATAAATGACTTTGGTAATTTACCTGAACGACAGCATCACCTACACCTAATTGAATACCTAACATTTTTTCATCAACGCTTGTATTCGGCGGGATATAGCTAGCATTAGAACCAGCATTAGTATAAGCAAATAATTGCTCTTCACCTTCTTCACCGAGTTTAGCAAATAACCCTAATTCCCTTGCGAAAAAACCTGCTGTCAATTCACTATTGCTAACAGTAGATACAGCTTCGATTTCACCGTTGCCTAAATGATTGATTTTAGGAACGTTTCCATCCAGCAAACGATGTTTTAAGCCTGTCATAGTTTCGATGGTTTCACCATTTAACAAGCCATCACCTAATGAAATTTTAGTAAATATAATTGCAGAATGAGTTCTGATTGACTCAGTAACCATATTCTTACCTTGATTGGTGGTTACAATTCTTCCGTAATCGCTCATTGATTTCCTCCATATATTTTAATTTTATCAACATTAATAAGTACCATTCCGATTTTAGGCTGCCATGATGTACGGATAACAGGATCACTTTTAGCGTATTTTATTGTTTGCTTATCAAACACATTAACCACGCCACCTATACAGAGTTGTGTGTGTGCTTGATATAATTCAGCTACAACATACGTCAAATGAGCTGGCTTGTATTTATCAACCAGCTCGCGAACCGTTTCAACATAAGCAGCTACATCTAATGCAACTTTAAATTCATTAGGTTTAGTGTTTTCTAAAACGTGAGCACCGCATACAGGAACTATTTGATTAATAATTGTTTCTAACTGTTTAACGGTAATAGTTTTAGTACCTTGAATTTTCACTAACAGATTTTGCCGACGTTGATTTATTGTTAAATGCTTGTTAGTTTTTATACCATATACTCTTTCCCAATCAGAAAGGCCCCATGTAGCACTTTCAACAAACAACTGCTTGCATATATCAATAATAAGCAATCTTTGTTTTTCATGTTCTTCACTTAAAGCATCTTCAGTAGCTTTGAATGAACCATCACTTTTAAGAAATTTAGGCAGATAGCGAAGCACATCAACTTTATAAGTCCTTAATAGTTCAAATATCATTGTATGTTCACCTCACCTAATGTCGGCAAATCTTCATCATTAATAACAATACTTTTATCATCATTATTAATTCGTAAGTTCTGATAATCGATAGCACCTGCGTCGATAATAAAGCTACCTACTTTTGCAATCGATAATTTATTAATTTCACCGTTATTAATGACTGACTTTTCAAGATCTATTAAATAGTCATTCATCATTTTCTTGAATTTGTCTAATACAAAGCCTTTACCCTCAATAGTAGCCGTTACATTAATTACTTTAGGAGTTGCACTAACTACAGTTACCATAGCGCCCATAGGGCGAACGCTTTCAATGTAATCTTTAACCGCTGTTATTAGCTCGGTAGAGGCTTGTTTAAACTCAGAATTAATAATAATGACTTTAACAGAACCAGGACCATTCCATGTAGGTATGATTTTTACACCCCCTACACCAGGAACAGACATAGCCCATTCATAATAGTGCATTTTATTGCCGGATGTACCAGGATAGCGAACATGTAATAAATAGCGTTCGCGTAAATTATCATCGCTTTCTTCTTCGAAACCGTCTTTTGTTGGTTGTGTATTGATAACGCTGTTAATACCAGGAATTGACATCGGAATTGTATCAATCGTATTTGTTGCTACATTACCACCACTACCAGTTGCAATAGCTTGAATCTTAACTTCTTGACTACCGTTAATCGTTACAGTTTCTAGCGTTTCGAATAGTACTCCGTCAGCGGTAGAAAATTGACTACCTTTAGGCAATACCCCATTACCCTTAACCGTAACAGATCCTATAGCATTTGTAGCTACCTTTCGAATGATACCGGCTTCTTTAGCACGCATAGTTAAGAAATCGCCATATGATGTATCCGCGAACGCTACTTTATAGAGTTCGCCTAATTCAACATATGTCTTCATGAACTCAATAGCGTTAGATGAAAATACATCATATTCAAATGTACCCTCAAATTTACTCATCGGAAGTTGCGATTGTAATTGGAGGCTTTTTAAAATTTCGTCTGATGTTGGAATATTAAACATTGATATTAATACCTCCATATATCGTTGTTAATTCAATTTGACAATCAACCTTATCACCATTCGCATCGAACTCGATACTATCAATCGACTTAATATAAGGATTAACCATAAGACACTCTATAATCACTCGTTTAAGTTCTGAATAGCGTTCACCAACGCTCATGACTTTACCTATGAACGGCTTTAACTCAATACCATATCGAGTAGAATATGCTAGGTATTGATTGCGTTCAGTTTTGAGTGCTTTGTACACCCAAATTTTTAACGCTTCATCACCCTCTAGGGCAATTCGTTTACCACTTGAGTTATATCGGAATGTATCATCTTCAAAATTCCAATCATATTCACGAAATAATGGTAAATCATTTTGACTAGACTCAACTGTACGAGTTAACCCGGCAAAAGGATATTCTTCGCTCATAGTTTCACTACCTTTTGACCGATATAATAAAGCTGTTCCGCTTGCCCATATACTGGAAAGACTGTTACTTCATCACCTACTCGCAAGGTATCAGTCATATTAATGGTATCGGTATAGTCATTGTGGATATCATGCGTATGACTAGCAAATTCTGCATATCCACCGCCACCTGAACGAGGTTGAGTTTCGCTTATGATGTGCCCTTCGGCCTCACGATGATGACCTGGTTTCCAATAGTCGTTTAGGTATATTTGCTCGTTGGTAATGTCGATATTATCAACACGAATAACCAGGTTAGGAAATGGTGATGTAACAACACCAATTCGCATCCCCATAGGCTGTTCGCCTTTAGCTATACCGTGAATTGTATCAACCATTTTAGCCATTGAATGTGCAGCACTAGGAATATCATTCAACATAATGAATTTCTACCTTTCTTTTAGTCGATTTTCGAGTAGACCTTCGACCTTTACCTTTTGGAGTTTCGGAACTGCTTTTCCCTTTGGTTTGCGTTCTCTTTTCTTCTGAAGAGTGGTCTACCTTTTCTTTAGTCATAAGATTTTCAAATTCAATCTCGAGTTTCATGGTATGTTGACCGTTTTTGAAATCATGAGTATCACTCTTGATCCAGAATTTGCCGCTTAACTCAGTAATCACATCTCTAATTTCAACAGAATACGAGGACAAAGCGTCATAATCGCCTAAACAATCAATCACACCTGTTCGCTCCGGCTTTTTGAATATATCTTTTACTTCATCAGCCGTGTTTTTATTTTTGTTCTCCTTATAGACTGCTTGTATCATAGAGTAGCGTTGAATTTGGTCGTCTTTACTTTCATACCTAACAAAGTTACCTTTATCATCAACAATCATGACTTTATTAATCATGTTTTCAATAGACTCTTTAAAAGATGAGTCAGTAATATTTCTGTATTGGTCTATTACTAACCCCTCAATCAAAGAACCTTTTTCTATGACGTCGAGTTCATCCCCCTCCATCATAGCTTGATATTTTTTGTTGGTCTTTTTAGCCGCTTCGGTATAAGCCATTAAAATGATTTGATACCCTGACTTGTTATTAGCGATAAAAGTTATTTTTTCACCTGTTTCAGCGAGGTTACCAACTTTAATGCCCATTTCCTTGCATACTGCCTTTGTGATATCTTCTGCAGTCATATTGGTGAATTTACGAGTAGTCTTTGATTTACTTAATATAAACATGTTGTCATAACATGTTATTGTAATTCGTGATGCCGATGTTTTGCGTTCGGTGGTATATATATTGCCTACAAATTGCACATCACCATCTTCTGAGTACCCTTTAATGGTTTCACCAATACTCACTGTATAGATAGGCCAGTTTGGATCACGTGGCTCTTGCACTAATACAAATTCAAGTTTTCTAGCTGCTTGAATACGAGAACCTGACCAGGTAACGTGCTCGACTAAATGAGTAATATCATTTTCAACAGGAACTTTCTTTTCTTCGCCAGTCTTTTCATCTTTAACTGTTTTAGTGCCAATATGTTTAATTATCATATTATTTCACCTTCAACTTTCTAAGCTGGCTAAGATTATTAATCGCTAAATTCTTTAAGTCATTTGATTGAATAATCCGTTCATAATGACGATAATTGCCATATGCTTTCTTAGCTGCATCCAACACATCAGAACCTTTACTGAACAATGTTGCTGTTTTAGGTTTTTGAGCAACAGAAGGCCTATCTTTTAAGCCTGTTGTTTCATCAACTGGCTTATCATCACCAGTGGCAGGCGTGTTAAGGTCTTTATGCTCCTTAAATGTTAGCGTGTAATACATATCCCCTGTATTTTCCTGTTTCTTATACGGGAACGACTCGATTCCCATCATTAAATTAATAGGACCATCACTTATGATGACCCTAACAGGTTTCTTTGATGTTTTCCACTTTTCTATGAGGTTAATAATTTCATTAGGCTTACGCTTATCGCCAACAATAAACGGATAATCTTTCGCTGGAAAAAATCCTTCGAATGATAATGTTTTAATTTTAGGATTCCCAAATAAAAGCACCTCACCTATTTGAGTAATATCAACAGTTTTGTTTTCCTGTTCATTACCAACCTCATATTTAACTGGAGTAACAGGAAGCACTAACTTTTCTTCATCTTGCGAAATAATGATAGTTGGTAGTTCTCTTGCTCCTTTACCAAATGCAAACGATAAGAGCGATAAGGCACGCCCTATACCGCTAACGAATTTTGACATGCCTATACACCTCCATAATTTGTTTCAGCAGCCCCAAACATCGAGAATAAAGAATGAGCGATACGGTCTATATCAGCTTCTTCTCTAACAACAAAAGTATTTCCTGTAACGGTGTAATTATTACCACCGCCACCAGCTCCGCTAAATTCTTTTGCTAGTATTTTTTCAGTAGTCGCATGAGGATAAATTCTAGATCCACTAGGTAGGTCTACAATTTCACCACCACGTTCGTTGATTTCAGTCCAACCACCGCCAAAGTAATTTGTACCAGTAGCATGGCCTGTTAACCCTGTAATTTGTGCGCCCCTTGATTGTGCAGCACTTAATGCATTACCTAAGCCGCTAAATACTTCACTTGCTTTAGCTTTTAATGGTCCCCAAACGTTTGCATCAAACCAACCGGCAACAGCACCCCAAATACCTTTAATTGACTCCCAAGCACTACTAAAGAACCCTGTGATACTATCCCACATATTACTAGCATCGCTCTTAATAGGCTCCCAAATGTTGCTGTTAAACCAATCGGAAACAGGCCCAAATATTGTAGATATTGCATCCCAAGCAAATCCAAACAGGCCAGCGATAGTATTAATAACAGGAGTACAAGTATCGACGATACTATTCCATTTGTTAGAGAACCATTCAGATATGCCATCAAGGTTATTTGTAATTCCGTCAAATATCTCTTGACCAAATTGTTCACCGAATATTGCACCACCAATACCGCCTAATGCACCACCAACAGCAGCACCTACGGCTGTTCCAGCACCAGGAATAATACTGCCAACAGCAGCACCACCCATAGCACCTAATTTTGCACCAGCTAAACCGCCAGCAAGACTACCGCCAACACCAGCGACCGCTCGCCATTTATTATCAGAACTAGCTATATCATATGCACCCATAGCTAATGAAAGAGGTAAAAACGCTTTACCGCCAATTTTTGATAGTAAGCCACCTAATTTACTTGCACCTCTTCCGAGTATGTCAGCACCTTTAGATAAACCCCTACCTACTTTGCCGAATTTACCACCGCCAGTAGTTTTAGGTGGAACGGTACCAACGCCACCTCCTTTACTGGAAGTCTTTCCTTTACCTCCACCACCTGGGCCATAACCGCCACCGTCATAAACGTTCTTGCCATAGACATAAACATTAATACTATGAATAGTAGTATCGTCGCCCGTAGCATCTTTACCGCCACCAGCACCGCCTTTACCGCCTATCATGCCTGCAATACCTTTGCCAGCACCCCAAACCTTTTTACCAACTTTAAAAGCACCAACACTAAGGACAGCCAATGCGGCCGTAGATAATATAGACGGTAGTCCGTCCATTTTTGCGGTTTGTTTAACCATTTCTTTAGTGGCAGATGTAATGCCATCAATTACAGATTTCACTGTAAATCCGTTCTTTTCAACGTTTTCAGTAAAACCAGTAAACCAGTTATCGACACCTTGAACAATATTCCTAAGACCACCAATTTTACCGCTCATTAATTTAGTAGTGAACGAATCCCAGTCGCCTGATAGTTGTTCTAAGTCGCCTTTCAAGTTGTCCATACGAATTTGAGCCATTCGTTCAGCAGCACCATTGGAATTATCAATAGATCCTGCTAGCTTATCAAAATCACTATCTGACGAGTTAACCAATGCCAATAACCCCGACATTGCCTCTTGACCGGCAAGCATACCAGCTACAGCCGCTTTACTTTCCGGAGTTAATCTAGACATTCCGGTACGAATATCTTTTATGATTTCTCTAAAAGGTTTCATTTTACCATTAGCATCTAAAATGTTAAGTCCTAACATTTGCATGGCTTGTCCTGACTCTTGCGTAGGTTTAACTAATCTAGTCATCATAGAACGGAGCGATGTACCAGCTTCAGAACCTTTTATGCCTTGATTAGCCATAAGACCTACAGCAAGTGCAGTATCTTGTATACTAAACCCTAATGCACCAGCTACTGGAGCAGCATATTTGAATGTTTGCCCCATCATAGCAACGTTGGTATTTGAGTTAGTAGCTGCTGCTGCTAATACATCGGCAAACATAGCAGAGTCTCGTGCTTGTAAACCAAATGCAGATAAGCTATCAGTTACAATATCAGAAGTCATAGCTAAATCTTCGCCGGATGCGGCCGCTAAGTTCATGATACCGGCAATACCGCCTATCATGTCTTCAGTTTTCCAACCAGCCATACTCATATACTTAAATGCTTGTGCAGATTCTAAAGCACTAAATTTTGTATCAGCACCCATTTTAATTGCTTTTTCTTTTAAGCGTTGGAACTCATCAGCCGTAGCACCTGAAATCGCTTTAACAGCAGACATTTCTTCCTCAAAATCAGCATAGCCTTTTACAGCGTCGAATATACCAAACCCAATGCCACCCATAGCGGCCATTTGAGCACCTGCACCTAATAAAGCGCCATTTAACTTATTAGAAGCAGCACCAACGGCACCAGTCATTTTTTGTTTAACAGCTACCGTGGCGGTATAAACTTTTCCTTTAAAGCCGTTTAATTGTGATTGTACTTGATTGATTGTAGAGCTTGCGTTGTTTTTAGCTTTGATGTTGACAGTAACATTACTTCCGGCTTGTTTTAACTTTGTAATGCTACTTGTTGCACTTTGAGCAGCTTGTTGAACCCATTTAACAGAGCTCGTGGCAGAACTCATATTTTTACTAGCAGACGAAACAGCCGGAGAGAGGCCAGTAGTTGTTTTAACTAAACCTTGCAATGATTGTTGGGCTTGCTGTATCCCTTTTGTAAACCCTCTATCATTAAGAGAGAGTTCAACGCTTAATTTCTGTGTATCAGCCACCTAGTACCTCCCTTAAAGCAATTTTAGCAACCTCAATGCGTTCTTTTCTTTCTTTGTCCATTGCTACACGGCACATAATTTTCTCCATAGTAGTTAACCCAAAGAAATAATCAAACGTATGACCTTTTAAAACTAAGTAGGCGGCCGTAGCCGCCTCCCAGTCTTCCTCTATTACTTTTTTGCTTCGTCAATGATAGCGTGGTTAAGTTTTTTACCAGCACCTACGGATTCAATTAAAACTGTACTAATAGCTTTTACTTCGCCAACATCAAACACTTTATCCACAATATCCATTGGTTCAACACATTCAAAGGCTTGTTGTAATTCTTTATCTTTCAAGTTAGGTTCAACAATGCAGTTATACACTAAATATTGGTCATTACCACTTTCAAGACCAAGGGCTTCTGCCATAATGGAAGCAGTAGGTTTCTTTGCTACTACTTCACCAATGGAAGTTTCAATAGTTAATTTTTGTGCTTTACGAGCGTTAATTTCTTCACGTTTAGCGATTAGTTCGTTAATAGAAATAGACATAGTTAATTTCCTTTCAATTAGTCAATAGATTCCATGAATTGTGCATCTTCAGGAGTGAAGCCAAAAGGTAATTCAGTTTCAATAACTTTACCTTTTCCAAAATTCATAAGAGGGATTTTAGTAAACCAAACATTATCAATCGTGATACGTTCTTTCTGACCGTCCACTGCGTCAGGATCATCAAGTAAACCAATAAGAGTAGTACGAGGGTCGTGGCCCGCACTCCATTCTTCTAATAATCTACGATGATTGCGGTTAATAACGTTTTTAATTTTAATAGTGCCTTCGCCTTTGAGTGCTGTTACCTTGCTATCAACAGAGTTGCCGATGATTACATCTTCTCGTTGAGATTCAACGCTAGCTTCGAAACTTTCAATTTCAAATACCAACTCACCATCAAGCCACAATTTGCCATGAGAGCCGTTCCAGCGACGGCGACCACGGAATTTAACGTCTTCAGCAGCACGAGCAAACGTTTGTAAATCAAATGTAAATTTGTCTTTATTCATGCTTGTATTCCTTTCTGTTACATTGTGAATGTAATCTTCAAATCTTCCATAGCATCCACGAATTTAACTTTGCCTGATAAACCGATTTTAGCGCCAGTATTGTATTCGCGAATTTGCATGTCAGTCATTTGAGATACATCCTCGCCTTTAATAATTGCGTAGTCTTTTTGGAATTGGAAATCGATATCTATTGTGTTACCTGCTCGGCCATCAAGCACGTTACCAGCCAATTGACCAAAGTATACCAAGATAGCGCCAATGAATAGCATTTTATGGTCGTAGTCATTGATGTATTTACCAACATAGTATTTTTTAAAGGTATCGCGAACATCATCTGTTACCATATCCACGCCTTCCATAATTTTGATTTTACGGAAGTCTTCACCCTTATCAGTTGTGAATGTTTGCAAAGAGTTGCAAGCACGAGCGATTTTAACACCTTCGCCATCTTCTTCGTCGAATAAGTGCAATTCGCCTTTATCAATGCGGTCATTCAAGTCTTCGTACACTTTAACAGACTCAACTTCAGTCAATTTAAAATATGTTGCAGAACGGTCCAATGCCAAGCCTGCTAAAATACCAGCGATACGAGCCGTATATTCAATTGGAGTATATGTTTTATAAGTAGTTTTACCAGCTGTATTTTGACCTGTAGCAACTTTAATTTCTTCTGTACAGAAATTAACAACGCCTTCATGGTCTGCTGCTACACCACCAACAACCGCTTTAACTGTTTTACGGCTGTTATTGCGTTCTGCTTTAATGTAGGACGCCAAATCTTGTTGGTCCTGAACTGTACCAGTAGGAGCTGCAATGTAATTATAACGAATATGCTTCAATTGTTTTAACAATGTAGCTTGTGTATTTTTAGGTGCTTGAACGCTTGCTTTAGGTAATGTGTATACCATGATGCGTAAAGGAGTGCCGTCAAGACATTTCTTGATAAGATCCGTACTTGCTTCATCAAATACACCTTCCGGAATTTCAGATACATCAGAAATTTTATATTTGTTAGATGTATCCGTGCTTTCGCATTTCAAAATCAATACAACTACGCCACGTGCAGAACGTTTAATAGCTGTAATGCCTTTGGTTTTAAAGTCAATTAAGACTTGAGGCAAACCGAATTTTTCTTGTTCATTTGGCATGTGATTATTCCTCCTCGGTTAAATTAATGCCGTTAAGGCTAAATGAAAGAGTATTAACAACTTCACCACGAACGAAACCGACTTCTTCGTCTGTGAAAGCGTCATTAAACTCTAGATTAAAGATAAAGTGCAATACTTCATCTATGAATGTATGTTCAAAATCGTTAATAGTAATGTATCTATCATCGACTTTAAGCACTGGTCTAAATAGGCACTCTAAACTATCAGACATTTCATATAGTTCAGAGCGTTTAATTCGTCCGTATTTATCCTCAATAGGTCTAAAGGTTATATCAACCTGTACAGTCCTATCAAAGTATGTATAATCACCAACACTGGACCGGACGAACATTTCGATATAAAAATAAGGTGCATTCGATTTTTCTATGTTATCGAAATACACCTTATAATTAGGATATTTACTTTTTAACAGCTCGACTAGAGCTTTCTGTATCGCCCTTAATTTAATCATTGGTTAAGTTCCTTAATATAATTCTCGCATTTCTAGCGAATTGACTACGCATACCAACTATTGAGCGATGTAACATTTTTTGACCTTTAACATATCCGCCATTGCGTGTACGATGTCCATATTCTACATGGTTCGCATACTCGGTGTTATTATAGATCTCAACTTTACCATTCATAACCCCTGTACTTTTCCATGAATTTCGTAGTAGGCCAGTATCAACAGGAGTTTTCATCTTAACATCGTTAATCATAAGTTCTGCACTTTGAGCGAGTACTGTGTCAACGTGTTCAGGATACTCACCTAATGAATCGGAGAATTTTTGCATGAGTTCATCAAACCCTGTTAACTTAACCCCCATTATGCTTCACCGTCTTTCAATAACTTAATTTCTTGATGTGTCATATATTTAAACGGCGTATCAGCACGCATGACAAACGTTTGCCCCTCGTGCGAAATAGAGATAATGTCATTAGGTTTAACATCGTATTCAGGTGATAAGCACAAACGCAATCTATCACTTAATGTAAATGTGCTGTCTGTTTCAGTTCCATTAGTACTAGATTGACCTATTTGACCTAATCTACATGGTACATCACTGTATACTGCTGTTAATTCGTACACATCAGCACCTATATCGTCGGTAGTTGCCATTTGACGCGAAATAGTACATGTATCTTTGTACATAATATCCGCAAGTAGCTTGCCGTATGCATTAGCCATTTGACCACACAACTTTCCGATATAAATTCAACTTAGGTCGAATAGATTCGAAATCTTTTTCGCTAATACAGCCTATAGGAGAAACGTCTGTAACAGCCCACTCGAATTCAACATCATTTTCTTTTAGTGATTTTAGCGGCCCGTGTGAATCAGCATGCTTATCTTTGATATATTTAACGGCCAATTCTGCGGCCGTATAAATCAGTGTACGAGGAAAATTTGTTCGATGACAATAATCCAGACAATCCAATACAAATTTTTCAGCAAATAAAGTCAACGTGGTGGTATGATCAACATCTTTCATCCCATCAATAAGACTAATTATCCGCTTCGATGTATTAATGACCTCTTGTATTGCACTATCGTACTCTAAATATTGTACGTTGCCCATCGCATCACCTCCTCGAATTTAGGCAATAAAAAAGCACCCTGTGTAGAGTGCTTTTAGAATATCAAGTTTTTCCACGTCTCTTCATCAACCTGCTCCAAAGGAACCCCACCCGCTATCGCATTAGCTAACATCCGGGATCCTTTTTCGATAGTATCGACAGTCATATGTTGTGGATCACAATAAATTACCCGGTTCAAAGAATTAGTGCCGAATGTATTTAAGTACAATTCTCGTAACGTATTAAATTTATTAATCGCTTCTTGTAATTTCATTGTGTCACCACCTTTCTACACCGTCAAAAACATTCCTATAATAAAATGTAGATATTCCATGTCATCGGAAATATGTACATATTCATATTTTTTAGTATCACGATTAAAACGTTTCGGTTGATTACTGTAACCCTGTGTAAAGATGTTTTCAAGTCCTACACTGAGAACTTCTGTAGCGCCATCTTCATATTCTTTACCGATATAGGGGTTTATAAAATCATCAGGAAGTGTCATTTCTGTCCCATACCCTTTATGAGCCAATATTTCGGCCAAGTATTGTGGCTTTTCTCCTTTTGTCCGCATATTGCGAAATTCGTTAGACAGTCTGCTCGCGTGTTTGTTAAAAAATTCAACCATATGCCCGATTTCATGATACGGGATAGATTTGATATCGCCACTCATATTAATGGTGATATAATCTTTTACCGGGTCACCCGGTACATCTAACAATCTTGGTCGCTTGCCAGCAATCGCACCGTCTCCGTAGAAATATCCACGTTCAACTTTTCTTGTGCTAATCATTTTATGGTTAGCTTTTAAATACTGTACCCAATCACTAGGATACACATCGAACGCTCCTTGCAATAATTTTTTATTTACCGCATTAGACCCCTTGGCCCACATTTCTTTAGGAACAGTTGAACCGATATCACGATATTCAGACAATACCTTCTTTAACTCATCAGCATTACCTATAGCATCGACGATATTATGTTTTTCAACGACCATCTTTCCTATACTTATTATATCCTGTGGAGTGGCATTTGGTAAATCAATTTTTACAAGTTTATCACGTATCATATCCGTTGTAACAGTCTTTTCAGGAATACGAGCAACGGTTTTAATAGCTTTAATCGCTTTTTGTTCGCTGCGCCACTCAGAGAACGTTTTAGACTTATCAACATATATCGCTTTCCAGTTGTCATAATCCATATTGCGAGGTACTTTCTCGTATCGTGTAGGCTCGTTCTTGTTAGCTTTTGCCATTTTAACAGTACGAGAACCGCTAGTCGCTTTTTTATCTAACGTTCCTGCTATTGTGGATCTACATCGCGGATGTAGAGGTGGAACATTCGTTCCAACTTCAGCATCAGCAACAGGATATATATTGTTATCGTGTTGACGGCAAGTCGAGGATGTTCGTTTGTCAATCGTAGCTATGAATTGAAAGTACTCCATATTAGCAGATTTCAAAGAGTCTAATGTAGCCTGATTATGAACATAATTGAGTTCAGTCCTAACCAATCTAACAGCGTTATTCTTCGATACGTTCATACGTTCTTGAACTTCTTTAGCGAGCTTTTCAACCGATGTTCCTCGATGTACATTACTAATAACAACATCTTGAATAGTCTTTGACAGCTTATCAGAATTATCCCAAATACGAGTACTGTAATTCTTACCACTCCAAGGAGTACGCAATACGTTTTCAACATGTTTGCTATCAACAGAGACGCCTAAAGGGCCTTGCCCTCGTTTAGCTAGTTCATATGCAGAATGTAACCGATTATCTTTATAGGCGGACTTTAAAAAGCCTGTAATCGATGCATTTGTCTTTTGCCCTAGTTTATCTATCTCAATAAGTGTATCGCCGTACAACTTATCAAGCCTAGATATACGAGAACGCATGGAAAGAGTATTTAATTCCAGTAACGTTTTAGGGTTGCCAGTTTCTTTATACTCTTTCATGTACTCTTCAACGTCTTTTTTCCAAGTTCTAAACTCAGGACCATTGATTAACTTTTTAGCTTCGGCAATAGATATACCATTATCATTAGCAAATTTTCCATAAAGCTGTTCAATGTTAGCTTGAATGCGTTGAGCTGACCGTTCATATTGAGCAGCAAGCTCTTTTTCTACGGTTTCCTGGCTCTTCTTATTCCATTCTTCCTCGCGTTCAGTGCTTCTCCTAGCCCAATATGAATCAGCGCCCATAATTACACCCCTTAACCTAATTTATGAGTAAATTTAACAATGCGAATTTGTTTAGGTTCGTATACACGTTTCCAGTTACCTGCATCTTTTAATTCTGCACGAGAAACAGACTCAGCATGTGCACGAGTTGTATTTTGCCATGCTACCCCACGTGGATGCATAATAAATGCTTTACGCATAATCAAGTAGTCAACACCGGAACCTTTCTTTTCGTCGCGGTCTACTGCTGCTTGTTTCAAGCCTACTGGATTACCAACACCAAATGCAATAGCACCTTCACCAAATAAGTAAGTAGTGTACTTATCTGTATCAACAGGGCAACCATCATCAACGATAACACGTCGGCCCATGTAAGTATCAAAAGATACTGCATCAGATTGACGGATCGTTTGAATTAAGTTCAATTTATCAAGATAAGATTTTGTAGCGGAGTGCATAACAACTGCTGTTAAGGAGTTACGAGCATCGCCCATAAGTTGCATTGCATCGATGAACGCTTCGCCGGAGAAGTTAGCAGCTTTGCCAGTTTTAGTAGAAATATCTAAAATATGGTCGGACATTGTAGTAGCAGCAAATACACCATCAAGAATGTTCAACAATTCCTTTTGATGGTCGCGCGCCCAGAAACCTGCAGCTAAATCACCGATAGCCTTCATAGGGTCAGTACCAGCTAATTGAGCAGCCAAATCTGTGGAGCTCCACATTTTAGCACGTCGAATTGTAGTGGATGTATCTTTATTGGATGTAATTTTTGCAGCAGTAAGGTCTTGACCTTCGATTACATCTTCAGAGTCACCAGTTAAATCGTTAAAGAATGGCATGTTGTGTACTTGTGCTGGCTCACTTGCTAATTGGTCAAATCGAGAGTCGCGAGTGATAATGCCAGATTGGAAAATAGCGGATAATTCAGCCGTACGATTTACAACATAATTCGCAAAGAACGGCGTAGGGTTAATAATGTCTTGTAAAGTTGTTCCCATTAGTTACCTCCTAGGGTTAGAAATTAATTTCAACACCTGCTTCACTTGCTAATTGTTTAGCTTTAACAGGGTCTTTAGAATATAGTTCCGCTTGTTGCGTTAGATTGTAATGTTCTTTAGAGAATGGATTGTTTGTAGGCGTACCGCTTCCCTTGTTAGGGTCATATTTGAATTTAGGGTCGCCTTGTGGTTTAAACAAGAACGCTTTATTCTTTTGCAAGTCTTTTAGTTGTTCATCTAAACCAGTTACTTTACCATCTTCACCAAGAATGAGTTTAGACTTATCAATCAAGTTAGCTACGAGTTCAGCGTCCTGAGCTGTATCACCGATTGCTAATTGAACAGCAGTAGATATTTTTAAGTTCTTTAAATCTTGCTCCGCTTTTAAAGTATTAGCTTTATTTTCGGCCTGCAGTTTTGTGATTTTATCTTTAAGAGTTGTAATATCACCCTCGCTGTCCTTTAATGTCTTTAACTGCTTATCACGGTCTGCAACAGCGGTTTCAAGGTTTTTCTTTTCCGCGATAACCTCGTTAAATCGCGATTTAGGTACATATTCACCATCCAAGAATGTTTTAAATTGTTGCGTTGCATCTTCAATTTTATCTTCTGCAATGCCTAATCTTTGTAATAATTCTTTCAGTGTCATGTAATTTCTCCTATCCGGTTTTTACCGTGGTTTACCTGCCACGAGTTACTAGAGATTAAATTTATATATATAACTATTGGTCCTCGTGTTCATCATCGTCATGGTCGTTTATAGATCCATCGTCATGATGTTCATGTTGCCAATCGTCATAAATACCGTTATTATTTTCTGCCTCTTCCGCTTCGATTTGTTTTAATTCTTCGTTTACATCATCAACAAATGGGTGATGTGCAAGAATACTACGTTTAGAGACAACTCCCATTGATTGAGAGCACATGTTAACTAAATCACTATCGTTTTTAACTGATGTGCGAGTCCATGTTTGAGTAATAGTTACCTTGTCATTACCATGAAATCTACAAATAGCACGAATAAGTTGATTAAATCCTAACTGGAATTCTGTTTCCATCATGCCAGCTTTTAATTCAAGTAACGTATACAAGAACTTCATCGCCTCACCACTCGTTCCATCTAATCCTTGTTGCTGTGGATCCACACCTTGACCCATGTCAAAGATAGCTTTACGAGTAATATCGAGTAATTCCTTACGTGCTTCAATTGGAATATCAATCGTTAATGTAGAAATACCGCTTTTATCATCAGGACCAGTAGAGTCCATTTGAATTGCCTTATATTTCTTCATTCCGTTTAAGAACTCAGCTAAATCTTCGCCACCATAATTAGTTAGTACAAATATAACTTCTTGCACATCCTCAAGGTCATTTAAGAAACCGCTGTATGTTTTATCATACACATCAATAAGTTTCTTGATACGGTTTAAATCTGGAGTATATGTAGCATTGTTAGCAAACGGAATAAAAGGAACTGCGCCCATATCATGTGGCATAGTATCGACTTCAACCATAGCACCAGTAGGGTCAATCATCGCAAACGCTAAATAAGGTTGGAGCTGGTCTACTACATCACCACTTCGAATAGAAAAGGCTTGTACTTCCTTATCATTCCAAAATTCATAGACAGTAATATTTTCGCCTGCTTCGTTTGTGTCTTCATATACCCTAAATACGCCCTCTAGTTTAGTATTGATATGATTATTCCATACAGGCACGATTTGAGTCGCTGGAATGGTGGCCCATTGAAAGTTCTTATCTTCATCTATCCAATAATGAACCCATGCGATGCCGCCATTTGTTGCTTTGACGCATAAATCTTTACATTTCTTTTCGTAAGCATCACCTAAATCTTCAAGAATAGCATCGTTTAACGCGTCATTCTTAACATCAAATATAGGTGGAGCCGTAAACATATATGCTGTTTTTTGATCTACTAACAATGGGTAAAAAGAATAGGCGATACGATTATCTGCTTGATGCATAGGGTTAAACGTGTCGCCTTTTCGTTGTGCTTCTTCCTGGCTTTTTGGTTTTTCTTCTAGGTAATTAATATCGTTATCTACCATATAATAGCGTTCAGATACCATCATTTGTGAAATAACATCACCATGTCGAGGCATATGTTTTTTAATTAACTTTTTAATTAATTCAATGTCCAATCTTTCACCTTCCTTATTTCAATATGCGAACACCTTTACGGCCGTCAAAGTCTTCCATAGCGTAACGCATGGCATCCATTAAATGGTTGAAATCATCTATAGGCTTATTTATCACATTGTCGAACTTATCTTTATCCCATGTGTAATTACTAATTTCTGTAATGAAATTAACACACCTAGGATGAATAATAATTTTATAATCCTGGATAATCGAAATGCCGGCACGAATTGAGTCAGGTCCTTTTTTTGCTGCTCTAATTCTAGTGAGGCCAGCCTTGCGTAAATACGCAATCGATTTAGGTTCCGCGCTATCCGCTTTAATTCGTTCTTTGGAATATCCCATTTCGGATACTTTTGACCGAATATCTTCATTGCTCATACCCTTTTCGTACATTTCATCAAACACATAAATCTCACGAGCTACAGTATCAACAAGGCCACAGAACAATGTACTAGGGTCATTTACATAACCAAAGTCCATACCAAAGGCAGAACGTACACTAGGCCTTATTGATATTTCATGTACATCGAATACACGCTCTTCCCAATTCTCATATACAAGGCCTTCAACGATACCCCATTCACCAAGACCAGCGGTTCTATATCGTCGAGGGTTCTTCTTCATTTCCTCAAACAATATCAAGTCAGCATCGCTCAAGAACTCATTGCACATGTAATTAGTAGTCATCGCCAGTACATTTTTACTAGGCTCATCAAAGAATCGTTTCTTCAACCAATGTCTATCAGACCAGGGGTTAAATGTTAACACAACTTGATGATACATTCCTTTTGGTAGCTGACCACGAATACTTTCATCTAATCGGTCAAACGCGTCCTCGCTGGTTATTTCGTACGCTTCCTCTATCCATAGCCTACACAACGAACCAACTTCAACGGTAATGGATGTAACTTTTAAAGGATCGTCAAGGCCACGGAACAATATTTTCTGTCCAGTCGGTTTATAGGTTATTTCCAAAGGTGATGTACTACACTTAAAGAAGTTATCCACCTTTAAGCGGTGTATAGCCCATTTGAGTTGTGCATAACAGCTATCACGCAATGTGCGTTCAACTTTGCGAACCACTAACCAATTAATATGAGGATTTTCGATAATTTCCGTTATAATCTTTAATGATTGAGTTGAGGATTTCTTACTTGCACGGCTACCTTTAACAACCTTGTAGCGCCCTTTAAATCGCCAAAATGCACCATAATGCTTACCTACAATGCTAGGGAGATGAACTATTACGTGATTATCTTTAATCTTCAATTTCATCACCGCCTACAATAATAGGAACGAGCGTTTTATTATCTTCGTTTTGTTGTTTAATAACAGCAACTTCATTTTTGAGTTTAGCAATACGAGCTTTTTGCTCCTCGGTAGCTAATTCACTTCGGCATAATTCATCATATTGCTTAATTAATCTCGCCAGTGTATCCATCGCTTTCGACTGTGCTTTAAGGAACTTCTCCATACGAATATCTGCTGTGATTGTGTCAACGTGCTTTTCAATTCGTTTAGTGCTCCCAAATTGGTCGCTTTCCTCAATGGTTTGAGTAACGATTTCAATTTGTTTGTCTGCATTTTCACTTTCGATGAACATTATCTTTTGTGCTCGTATAATTGCAGCATATTTAATACAAATATTCCCCCATAGTATTTCTATAGGGGTTATTGTTTCAATATCTTCAATTACACCAATCATGTCGAGTGGCAAATACTTCGCAAATAAACCATGCTTAACTGAATTACGGTTTCCTATCGGTGCTCCGCCACTATTACCTAGTGCGTTCTTATTACCAATAGGAGCACCTACTTTTTTCTTTGGTGCAGGCTTCTTCTTAGGACGTTTCCAACCATGACGTTTTCGCCAAGATTTAACTGTTTCGATTGATACACCATATTTTTGGGCTATATCTTTATAAGGAATGAACTTCTTATAGTCTTTCTCGGCTGCCTCATAGTTTTTCACATACTCACCACCTGCCCCTCTACCGATACTTATTTAAGTACTTCATTTGATTTGTGTTTGAGTTTTCCATGTTCTCGTATGCACATACCACCAACATGCTTTTTAGCGTGTGTATGAGTTATATATGACTGGCATAAGCCATCATATTCAATAGAATTAGCTGTGCATAGACCTTTTCTATTGTTTAAGCATTTACGTTTAATACAATTAACAACTGTCATTTCAAACTATTAACAAACTCACGTGTTAAGTCATAATCGCTTGTGAATTTACCTTTCTTCGTTGTTGTTACTGTATTAGATCCACGCGATTTAATACCGCGAGCTGTCACGCAACTATGCTTCGCTGTGATATGAACAATTACATCCTCACTTCCAGTAGCAATAGAAATAACTTCGGCGATGTCTTCACCGATTTTTTCTTGTAGTTGTAATCGTTTACAGCACATTTCAGCAATGCGAGGAATTTTAGACAAACCAATCACTTTGCCGTTAGGAATGTATCCTACGCTAATATTCATATCATACATTAACGCTAGGTGATGTTCACACATGGAAAACGTTTCAATGTCTTTCACTACAACCATTTGAGATGTATTAACTTCAAAAGACTTGCCAAACTTTTCGGCGATTTCTTGATTTGTATATTTCATACCTTCAAGTAATTCTAGATACATTTTTGCAGCACGTTTAGGTGTTTCAACGATGCCTTCACGTGTTAAATCTTCACCAAACCCTTTCAAAAGGAGTTTGATACCTTGCTCAATCATAACTTGATTCATCATACAGTTACACTCCTTTCATGTCAGGCGGCCAAATAAACTTATGAATTTGTAATTGTAACCTAACGCCTTGTAGGTTATACGTTTTCATATAATCAACGATGTCTCTAGGTTCAATCTTGCCAAATACTGGTGATACATAAACTTGTGCTTTGAACTCATTTTCTTCAATCAGTTGACGCATACGGTTAAGATCATCAAGACTGCCGACTACGAATTTAATAACGTCGCAGTCCTCTAAATCTTGTAATGCTTCGCCGTTGTTCATGAACTCCTCTTGCTTAGAAGAGGGGCATTTATAGTCAACTGTGAAAATAACGTTTGTATAATCACCATATAAAGGTACAGGATTAATACTGCCGTTAGTTTCAATATTAACGAAATACCTATTCATAACGTTTAGTAATTCCGTTAAATCTTGCAATAGTGGTTCGCCACCTGTGATAGTTACATTTACATTTCCATAACTATCGACTACTTGCATAATTTCTTCGACGGTCATTTCTTTACCACCGGTAAAGCTGTATTCAGTATCGCAGTAAGAACAGCGTAAATTACATTCTGCCAAGCGAATAAACGTACATAATTCACCAGCTCGTGTGCCTTCGCCCTCAATACTACTAAATATTTCAATCACGTTCATATGTTGCAATATTCCCCTCTGTTTCTTGTACTTCTACCTTGTAGCAGCACTTACCTAACTGGTCGCATATCCATTTAGCCATATTTTCTGCAGTAGGATTAATATCACCTACTACATCGTTAATATGAGCATGGTCTAATCGGTCATGAATAGAACGTTTAATGTGAGTAAAGTCCATAATCATTCCATTATGATTAAGTTTTTCAGCTTTCATAAATACAGTTACTATCCAATTATGGCCGTGCAGGTTTTGACATTTACTTTCATAGTCTAAATTTAATCTATGACTACCTGCAATCTCCATTCGTTTTGATACATAATACATATTTTTTACTCCTTCATAGTAGGATCTTTAAGTCCATTAATTTTAAAAGCGTTAATTCTATCAATACAAGTGCCACATTTACCACAAGGCTTTTCTCCGCCTTTATAACAACTCCATGTGAGTTTATAAGGAACACCAAGAGATAGCCCTTTTTCCACAATTTGTGCCTTATTAAAGTTTACAAACGGACTTTTAATTTCAACTTTATTGTAGGTACCAAGTTTAATCGCCTCGCCAATAGCTTTTACAAATTGCATAGAGCAATCTGCATAAGCGTTACCAGCTGCATCATCCGCATGGTTTCCTAGATAAATGTACACTTTATCATCTTCTGCTACGCTCATTCCAATAGTAGCTGCAATAGACAATAATAAGCCATTTCTAAAAGGAACATACGTTTCTAAAATATCATCTTCCTTTTTAGCTTTTAACTGTTCGTCATAACTTCCCTCTTTAACTTCTTTTGTTGAACGTGTTAAAAGAGAACAATTAGAATAAGCCAAAAACTGTTTAATATTGAACACTTTATGACTTACATCGTAATAATTAGCCACATTTTCTGCAGCTTTTAGTTCTTTATCGTGCTTTTGCCCATAAAAAAAAGACAAAGATAGGACATTATCTTTGCCAAATTGATTTACAGCCAATGCAAGAGCGGTTGTGCTATCTACCCCACCGCTTGACAAAACAATAGCTTTATTCATTTATTCTCCTTATAGATGTATATCTGCATACTTTTGAAATTGTATCCAAGCCTGTAAGTTAATTTTATCTACCGCCATGTAATCCTTAACTCGTTTACCATCAGGCCTCTTTTTAGAAATTATTTTCTTGCCATCAAAATGATGTACCTGTCCGAAACGTCGACCACTTTTAAACGATGTACTATCAACGCTAAAGAATGGTAGTTTATCTATATATTTCATGCTTGTAAACCCCAAGCCATGTACTTTTACATTGTGATATCTGGCATAGTCTAAAAGCTGTTTAACTTTAACAAATTCAGGTTCCTTGATCTCTTTTGTAACGAACCCACCAATCGCTATATAGTCATATTCTTTGCACAATTTCTTATAGCAATCAATACCTCTTGATTTGTGCCATACTGGTATACAACGTTTCCCAGTACCAGCTTCTAGTTTTTTTTCTCATTTCAAGAACTTTATCTATACCGTGTACGCTATCCGTATCTAGTTCAAAAAAATATTGAACATCATATTTATTTATGAATTCTATGTAATTGTTTAGATACTCATCAACATTAAATGCTTTATCTTTTTTTGCGTTCATAAAAGTAAAAGCACCACTATCCAACAGGAACATATCAACCTCTTTCATTAATTGAAGTTGAATAGGTTTCTTTAAGTAGTAATAGCTTTCAAGATAATATTTAGGTTTGCTTTCCTCTATAACAAAATCAGGTTCGACGTTCGCTAAAAATACTTTCATTATTCCACCGTAAACGCATGTCCACAATCAGGGCAAACTACAGTTTTAGGTTCTTTAGGTTTACTTTCATGGTCTTCTAAAAAGTCTGTGATATCAGGTTCTTCCATGGCTTCGATAAAGCCAAACTCTTCCATATTAAAATCTAGAAAGTCTAGTTCAAGTCGTAATTTATCTAAGTCCCATGTAGCAATCTCGCCAACTTTATTGTCAGCTAGTCGAAAGGCTTTAATTTGTTCATCTGTAAGATCATCAGCAACAACACACGGAACATCTTTAAGTCCTAACTGTTTAGCAGCCAATAAGCGAGTATGTCCACAAATAACAACGTTATCTTCATCAATTACAAGAGGAACCTTAAACCCAAACTCTTTGATAGAGTTCGCTACATATTGAATAGCTTCTGTATTGTTACGAGGATTATTTTCGTATGGAACGAGTTTATCCACTGCAATATTTACAATCTCCATGCTAACTCCTTTCTTTATTTTTACATACAAAAAGAGCACCCCATGAGTAAAGGTGCTCCTTTTGCGTAGATGTTTTCTGTTTATAAGAGAGTGAAAGTCCACATTTTGGCAATTCGCCTTTTGTTGACATCTATATGATACCACTGTCAATAGGGTGCACTCAATAGCATTTTAGGTGCACTTGGTGCAAATTTTGTTCACATAGCGTTAATATAGGTGCAATTAGGTGCACCCCACCATGTATTAACGTAGTAGTTATCTATGTTTTTGTAGTTAACATCGGGCCACAAGAATTATTTCAAGTTTTTTTCATAGAACGCTTCTTCCGCTCTACGGAGTAGTCTTTTGATGTAATTGATTGAGTTGTTCGGCATACCTAAACTTTTATAAATTACCGATATGGCGTAAATATCACGCCTATTAATGTATCGTTCAGTAAGCACTGCTCTGTATTTAGGGTCACTTATGTTATAAATGCACCTCATCACGTCGAGCTCGCACTCAACCGCCTTTTCTTTTAAATCGAAAATACTCGATTTAAGTTCAGTAAGTTGATGAAATTGTTCCATGATACCTACTTCACCGCCACCGCCTATGCTATCCCCTAGAGAGCTTTTAGGTAAACCAGCTGGCCCCATTCGTTTTTGTAATAGTTCTAGTTGTGCATGTAGCGCTTGCTCTTCTAGGTAATAGTCATTGATGCGCATAATATACTCCCTAGCTTTTCTACGTTGTATTTCTTTAGTAATTTTTTCCATCCTAACCCCTTTGACGAGAACACAATATTCCTTATTTATTCGTGCTACCAAATCCACCTGTACGCTTTGCAGTAGCAGTATCTTTATTTACTACCCTGTACGGCATAATAATTAGCTGTGCTAGGCGTTCACTAGATTTGTAATAAAACGGTTCATCACCTAAATTTCTAATTGGTATCATGATATGACCTTCATTATCGTCATTATTATAGTAGTCAGCATCGATAATACCTGTACCATTAGCAAGCATGACATCATTATTAATACCCACACTTGATCTTAAATGCAGTTGAATATGTTCATCATAGTTCAATCTGCATTTAATACCAGTAGGAATGAGTTTTGTTTGATGTGGCAACACCACACCAGTTTCATAAGGTTTAACGTCATATCCAGCTGCATATTCTGTTTTTCTAACAGGCAAATCAGCATCTTCATATCCTGTCACTCGTTCAAATTGATTTTCGTTCATTTATTTAATCTCCTTTTTTATATGACTTTCTTTTACTGATAGTCCACTACCGATTTACTACCCATTTCATGCATCCAATTCGTAAATAATGCATTAACCCTGTAGGACTTAATTCGTACCAATCATCTCTAGCTTTAGCACGTCTTACAAATCCGCCAAACTCATATATATTACCTTTGAAATCATCTGTATCTATTTCATCAATCAAAATCAATCCTGCATCTTTAAGAAAGAAATTGATCTCATTTCTATTTTCTTCATACAAACTTCTTGGCATTGCATAATACAAGTACTTTACTTTCTTACAATCATGGTATCGTTTCTTTAAAAAATCTCTCCTGAAATCATGAATATCTGTTTTGATTTCGACTTCTGTTAGGTATTGTGTTTTTAAATCAAAATATATGAAATCAGCTTCATATTCAGTTTTTCCAGGGCAATACATGCTCACGTTTGGTATGCATATTTTTTTACGAAATAAATGTCTACCAAGAACATATTGAATATCTTTTTCGTCCATATGTGCATCTCCTATATACTCACCATCTATCATTTACTATGCCCCATATGTTCATTTCACCGCTCATTGAGTGTGCATCATATTCCAACAACCACTTTAAACAATGCCGACCATGCTTCAAGCCGTCTGGCTTATTTCTAGGCCCAGGACTTGCATAAGTTACCGCTTCAACCCATTCACAATGTGCCTCATATGTGTACCACGGATACATTAGACAATAGGCTTTTATGTATTGTTGCTTACGTTTCTTTTGGACTAATTTCATTGCTCCGCCACTTCTTCTTTTTCCCATCCAGCAACAATATTTATCCCAAATCCATCATACAAATTATCAACATAGTCAATCTCATAAGATGTTTCGTTTGCACCGATATAACATTCTTGATCTTGGTCACATTTTTCTAAATACTCAATTAATTCACGTACTGTCATTTTCAACTTCCTTTCTTGATGTAATTTTTATTTCAATAATTTTATTCAAACAAAAAATCGCCGCTAGCATAATAATCTTTATACTTAAAAAGTTGTTTTTCACAATTAGCACAAACACACCATTCGTCATAGTGGTAATCTAACCCTGAATACATTTCAGAATTATCACACTCTTCACCATCAAGATTTACAAAATAAGAAACTTCACCATCAACCTTTGAATTTACAATAAACTCCTTGCATCCACATTTAGGACATTCACCTATTTGTTTAATAAGTTGATATTTATTCATATGTTAATACTCACTCCTTAAAAAACACTAACCATACTGTTTCGCCTCTACGTTGGCCAATTAGCGGTTCGCATGGTAACAAAGGTTTAACCATTGGTAACGTAATTTGCTCTTCATTCCATTTAAAGATTAACGTTCCATTTTGTTTTAGTACTCGCCAACACTCTGATAAGCCTTGTTTTATATCGTCTTGCCATGTTTTTTCTAATTTCCCATATTTCAATGCTAGGAACGATTTGTCGCCAGCATTTAATAAGTGTGGTGGGTCGAACACTACGAGGTAAAAACTTTCATCGTCAAAAGGCATCTTGCGAAAATCTGCGATTACATCAGGTTTTACAATTAATTTTCTACCATCACATAGTGTTGTATCTAATGTGCGTTTATCTACATAGCAGGTTTCATTATGTTCTTTATCGAACCAAAACATCTTGCTTCCACAACATGCATCTAGTATTTTCATATGCTATAAACACTTACTCCTTAACATAATCACCAATACGATATGGTTTTGTTTCCATAACTACATATGCACGATTTTCGTATCCGTGCCGTTTTTCCCATGCTTGTAACACTTTTGATAGTTCATCGCTTAGTTCGTTAATGTGTTCATTTTTAACATTTTTCATGTAATCGTCTGACCATTCTTCGATTTCATCATCTAAATCGTAATCACACACATTCCAAATTACTCGTTCGCCGTCTATCTCTGGTACATATCGATATGGATGACCTATTTCTACTGTTTCAATGTCTAAGCCCTCTCCCATATACATATGGTCGCTATCACAATCATCGTATAAATCAACGATGTTTTCCAAATAATCTGCTATGGCATCCTTAATACTGCTTTGTGGCTCTCCTGCTATTTCGCCATCTACCCAGCAATATTTTGTTTCGTCTTTGACTAGCATTGTTATTCATCTACCTCTTCTACTTCTTCAATTGCCACTTCGTAAATCCAACCATCCATATCATCATCATATACAGCTATTAAACGTTCGATTAAATCAGCTCGTTGTTTAGCTGCTTCCAAACTTTCACACTCTACGATTTTTTCAAATCCAATTTTTACATATCCTGAAATTTTATATTTTTGCATGTTATTTAAATCCCCTTTTCTTTAAATGACTCCATACTGTACTTGTTGACCTATCAACCTGTTCAGCGATAGCACTTAATTTAAGGCCTTGTTTTCGCAACTTGATAGCGTCCTCAATCCATGTATCAGGTTCTTTTCTTACCATTCGCATTTTTTGACCACATGAACCGCTACATGTTTTATTTATGTTTCTTAGTCTATATTCAACTTTGTATGATGTGCCACATACTGGACATATCTTTTCAACAAAATGATTAGGTATTCTATCAGCTACATCATATTGATGTGCTTTTACTGGTTTAACATTTTTCGGTTTCACTTTGTCTAATGAATTTACTTTCCATATCGGCAAATGTTCTAAAAACTGCGGAATATTATTCATGATATTTCCTCTCGTCGGAATATTTAGCAATTATTAATAAGCACGTTGTAATAATTCCTATGCAAGCTCCAGCAATTAACCCTATCAAAAAAAAAGACGAATGTCATTTATTTCTTCTTCCCCATATTTCGTGCAATATGTGATGCTCTTCTGCTTTTACAATCTCGATTTCTGTTCGAGGGTTGTATTTATCAACGCCAACGATTTTTGAACCGTCATAGTTAACGATCCACATATCATCATCGATTATTTGTGCAGTGGTTAATATATCACTGGTAGCTTGTAATAGGCCGACCAAATCAGGCCAAGAGCGTTCATTAGGCATGTAATAGCGACACCTAACTATAACAGGACCAGATACATACGCACGTTTTTTGAAGAATTGAAGCTGTTTTAAGCTGTCTTTTTCATAATCACAAAATGCTTTTGATGGTAAGACTCGAGGATATTTTCCGTGATACACAATACGCGAACTATTTTTTTTAGTTGTTGGTCGACCATAAATTACAAGACTACTCATTTGAAATTATCACCTCACATATATTTACGATTTAACTTTCTAATTTAAGCTATGAATAAGGCTCATTTTGATATGTGTAATTCTTTTCGTGAGTGTTTTCTCGTTACACATGTTAAATTACCATACAGAGCGAATAATTAAATTTCTCTATCACTTAAAGGCTTTCGATTTGACTCACCTTTAAATCGTAATAAGAACGACGTTTCTTTTAGTCTGTCATATACTCGACCGTCATAACTCGATTTAATTTGAGCCACTGTTAAATTAGTAGTAATAATGGTTGATTTTCTATCTCCCACCCTGTCCGATATGATGGATTCAACCTTATTTGCTACCCAAGCGTTACTATATTCAGCCCCAAAATCATCGAGCACTAATAGTGGTATATTGCGAATGCGATTTTCAAATTTTATATAGTGCTCCGCTGGTCCTTTAATCAATGTTTGTAAGGTGTCGAGCAAACTAATCATTGAAATAATGTAGCCATTGTAACCTTGTTCAATCGCCCTTCGTAATATACTGACAGCTATCGAAGTCTTTCCAGTTCCTACAGGGCCCAATAAAATCAATCCTCTACCATTAGGGATATGCTCTCGTATATGAGCTCCATATTTGTAAGCCTGGTTATATACTTCCCTATCTTCAACTGGAGCGCCTAAAGCCTTTAACCTATCAAATGTCATGTCATTATATCGACCTTTAATGCCGTATTGTTCTAAATTTGATGATGTACTTTTAATGACTACCGGTTCAGAATAAACAGGGTAATACACTTCAAATCCATTCGCCTGTCTCTTTGGACCAGTCAACTTCCGTTCCGTCAGTTTTTGTTTTAACCTTTCGAGTTCCGCTACTACGTTTATTTGCTCCATTTGCAGCCTCCTCTCTTATCTTGTTATTCAATATCGCTGTGATGTATGCAATACTAGCTTTCCCTACTTCACTAGCTTTACTAATAGCAGTAATGACTTCATTTTCGCCAAAGTCATTAACCAGGTATTCTAGTTTTTCTTTTGTGGTAGATGAAATTTCACCAACGTCATTCATATAAATTTTGAACACGTTTTTATACGGATCATGTTTGTTAGAATTTTCATCAAACATGGTTAACACATTTTCTGAATTTTCGTTTTCGCGCGCGTCCCCATATGAATATGAATTATTTCCTTTCCTTTCCTTTCCTATAGCTTCGTTTGCTTCGTTTGCTTCGTTTGCTTCAAGCAAATGCTTCATTTTGCTTCGAGTTTTACCACTCTTAAGACCGCCTAAACGCCCAGCCTCACTGCGTTTCTTAGATATTTCTTCTTGCTTTTTTTTACGAAGCAAATTTCGTCTAAGTAGTGATGGCGACCAAAAATATTCACCATCGGTTTCAAGCAGTTCGCACTCATTAATAAGCAAAATTACATATGCTTCAGCTTGCTTCGCGGTGCTTAATTTTGCTTCGTTGTTTGAAGCAAATGCTTCGTTTTGGTTCATTCCGAATGCTATTCCGAGTCCGGTAAAGGTAATTTTATCCATAGGAAGTTTATATTCTTCTTGTGCTGCTAATTGCTCAATTAAGATCCACCACCAGGCATACGATATAACACCGCACAATTCTTTCATAACAATGATTTTAGGGTCATTACTAGCATTAACATCGTGGCTAAAATAATATGTATCCTTTGCCATTGTTTACCCCCTAACAGAATAATTCATCATGCTTTAAGCCCAGTACTTTGCACCAGGTAAATCGCTTTTTATCGAATTTAACTCGCACAATATCACCCCTTTTCTTGATGTACAATTACCAATTTCCCTGTGGCTACTTGTACAGCTTTTTTAAATTCTGCTTCATTGGAGTTCTCGTTTGATAAATGAATAAGGTGTATATCTTTACACTTCGATAAGTCCATTGATTGTAGAAATTTAATTACATTTTCGAGTGCAAAATGTGATTTAACCAATCTTTCCATACGTTGCTTTGATAGTTCATCGTCATACACTCTATTCTTTAATATTTCGTAAGAATGATTACACTCCACGAGGATATGATCCACATCCTTAAATGTGTAACGGCAATAATAAGTATCGGTAATGTACAGCAGTTTTTCCTCACCGTCAGTAATTAAAAAACCAACATTCGGTACATCATGTTCTAACTCGAAAGGTAACACCGTAAAACAACCTACTTTAAAAGATTGTTTAGGTTTAATCTCAACCCAGGTTCGTTCATCTAAAGCATGTAAAGCCTGTGCTGTATCTTTTGTCATATACACTTTGTGGCCTAATTTCAACCAATCGCTAACCGATTTAGAATGGTCGCCATGTTGATGAGTAATTAAAATACCGTTTAAGTGCACAAAATTATACCTACAAGCTCTTTGAATATCTTTAAAGGGTAAACCTATATCAACCAATATTTCATCGCCGTTTACGCTTGATTTTAATCGGTAGCAGTTCCCTAGAGAGCTACTACCGAAACATTCAATACTAATCATTCACCGAACATCTCATTTGCGTTTAATACTTCGCCAGTTTCTTTATCAATAAGTTCAGATGTACCAGGTTCAATATCTATAACTTCTGCATTAGCGTTATGCTCAATAGTTGTAATTGCATCGTCTAATACATCACTGACGTTACCTTCAACATCGATTGCTTCATCAGCTGTTGGTAACCCCATAGAGATTTCAGGTGCGGTTGTACGGATCAACCAAGCAGCTGCTCGATACCGTAACATTTGGTCCGGCATCGTTCTCCATTTAGAGCCTTTTTTGTCATACCAACCCTCTGCTTTTGCGATTGCGATTGTTACCTCAGGACCAGCAATAATTTCGTCGCTTCCTTTTTCTCGAGTGTAAGCAATGATACCTTGACTATCAGTACCTTTTTTACCAGTTTCTTTATACTTAATCGCTTCAAATCTACCGCATTGATTAAACGTAGCAATTAAGAACTTTGAGGACCAACTAGGATTACCATATACCACATATAAATTTTGCATAACCATTAACGGACTAGCATTAATGCGAACCGCCATTTCAAGTGCGATACAAGCGTTACCAAAGTTTTGAGGACCTCTAAAATTATCAGGTACCAAGCTGGACTCATTAAACATTTTTGCCTGACGTTGTAATAACTCAAAACTTGCTACCGAATTAAAATTAGCGGATACTTCATTTTTCTTTGTTGCGATTTCGTTTGCCATATTAAACCTCCTATGCAACTGTTAATTCTTTAAATGTTGCGTCTACAAATAATTGAATAACTTGACTATGACAAGGAATAAAAGTAGTTACTGCTTCAGCATTGTCTATAAATACAGGTGCATCAACTTTAAAATACTTTGTCAAAGCATTGATGATATCAAGACCTACGTTCATACGAGCTGCATTATTCATGCTGCGGTATGGTACCCCTTTATAGGTAGTTTCGCAGCACTCCTCAATGTTTCCATTGACTAACACGTTGAACATTTTAAAACGAGCATATTCAAAGTGGCTGTTGATAGATTGTTCTAACATATCAACTTTTGCCTTTATAAATTCATCCATAAGAAACATGGCTTCATCAAGTTCATTCTTATCATTGGCCAGTTGTTGCTGTTTACGTTCCAATTCCTTAACTCGTTCATCGATAGTTTCAATCAACTCATGCTTATTAAGTTCATCAACGAGTTGAGTGCGTTTAGCTTTCATCTCATCGATGTCTTTATTAATAGCTTCATAAGAGTTGGTTGTATCGGTATCATCGAGTTCAAACTCTAATAAAAATAGTTGTGCTTGTAGATCCATATATATAGAATCTTTATTAATATCAGGCTGTTCTAGTTCTTCATAAGCCTTAAATTTACGTTCATACTCTTGTTGTTGCTCTTCAACTTGATTAGTTAAGCCATCAATTTTAACAGCAACGGTTTCTTCTTGTTCGATGTAAGAACGTTTCATGTTTTCTGCACCATCAATTAACTTTTGCCATTCCTCAAGGTTAGTAGCCTTTTGCATATTAAAGGCTTCTTTTAGGATTTCTCTTTTATCATCAGGATACGGCTGACCGCATGTAGGGCAGTTCACATCGTCAAATTCTTGAGCGTTAAAAGCGTTAAATTCTTCTTTTAATTTTTCAATTCTTTTGTTTTCACGTTTAATGTTTTTGCCTGTTTCATAGTTATGATCTACAAGTCTATCTCGTTCTTGTTCAATAGACTTTAATTTCTTTAATGCAAACTCATATTCACCACGTAAGCGAGTTTTCTCTTTATCATAGTCAGATAGTACCTGGTTACGTCTTTCATCGATTGTACGCTTAATACTGCGAATTTTAGACTTAACCTCGGTTTCTTTTAAGCCGTTTTTAATAACAGCGGCTTCCTCTTCGAGTTGATTAATACCGGTGTTAAACGTTTCAATATCAGCTTTTAATTTATCTTTGTCTGACTGCACCTCCGGTTTATTACGAATGGCTTCATCAATTCGTACCGGTATCATATCGAGTTCTTTGTTAATAGCTGTTTTTTTAGCAGCAACTATTTTTTTTTGCTCTTCAACAGTACGGCCGTTAAGAATGGATAATAACTTTCTTAACTCACCGTGATTGCGAATTACGGTTTCATCATCAACATTACCGCACATTTCAAGCAAAAGTTTTCGGCGATTTTGCCATGAGTATTGCTCGTTGAAATATAAAGGGTTGGTTATAAGTTTAAATACATCATCGCTAATCAGATTGTTAATGTAAGCTTTATATTCCTTTTCCTTAACTGGTACATCGTTAATGAAATAATCGGTAGTATGGCCTGTGAGTTTTGTATCACCACCACGAGGGTTACTATACTTTTCACGATATACACGTTTTAACGTAAATTGTGTTCCGTCATCGTTCATAAACTCGCCTTCAACTTCATGATTAACTTTGTGAATTGGTTCGCCGTTAACAAGAGTTTTTATTTCAAAGTCGCTACGGTCTAGGCTGTCTTTGCCAAACAGTAACCAGCACATACTATCGAATACCGTTGTTTTCCCTGTCGCATTATCGCCAAAGATGATTTTGTTTTGTCCGTAAAATTCAAAAGTAGATTGACGAATGTTTTTAAAGTTAGTAAGCGATAGCTTTAATAATTTCATTTCATATCCCCCTTAACTGACATGTGCCTCTATATCTATTGTGTGTGGCTGTATTTTTAGCTTATTAGCCCATTTCATAACAGCCGTATTAATCTGTTCATTTTCTGATACTCGCTTGTTCGCAAATAGCTTTGCTTGTACGAGTTTCGAAAATTTGTTTTGACCATTCTTATTAAGTTCAAGACATGCAATCGGTTTCATAGCATCGTCGGTTACTACCACAATAGCTACGGATCCTTTCATCACCCTATCTTTGTATGAACCAACACAATTATTTAATGATTTACCAACATTTAATAGGTCGGCTGCTGTCTTAGGTATCATAAAATGCATACCGTCAACATCTGCGTTAAGTTGTTCAATCATAGGTAAGTTAACATCACCATATTCTTGCTTATTGTAGATATTAACTAGCAAATCATGGAACTTCTTTAACTTGCACTTTTGACTCCATACTAATTCCCTATATTTAGGCTTTAAATCTAAATACATGTTTGGTATATCTCTAATTTCAGAATAGTCAGCACTTAATAAGTAATTAAGAACACCAGTTTCTCCATGTCGCTTAATTAATTGAGCCCACATATCTTTAATTATTTGAGTAGTAACCGCCATTGCATCTCTAATACTTTTAGCGGTTAATACCTTTCCTATATAAGGGCTTCTATAATGTGGTGAGTTCATTAATTCAACGCTACTAGTCCTATCTAGGGTTAATATAGTTCTGCGAATGTTCTCATCTTTAAATAGATTTAATACGTTCGTCATATTAACTGCCATGATGTCTGTACTCATAGCTTTTCTTAATGATCTTGAATTTGGTGCATGATATTGTTTCATTAAAGATTGAACAAAGTTCATACCTTTCTTTGTGTCCTCAAATACACAATCACTAAATGGAATATGACGTTTAAGACAATAGTTATCGCTCCAACGGTTAGTACTTTCTATTATCTTTGTAATGGATGGCATGTCAGGTGCTGCTATTTTAAAAGCCATATTAATAAGCATGGTTGAGAAGTAACCACCGTCTTCGTTAACACTAGGAGAAATATATACTCCTTTTGATTGAAAGTCGTATGTTTCTCTTAACCGCTTTTCAAATGTAGTTCTTAGCGTTTTAAATACTTCGTTTAAACGCTTCTTATTTACGCTATGAACAGCATATGAACTACCTAGATAAGTTAGCACTGGCATAATACCGTGTTCTTCGTATCCATCACCTCGTAGATACGCAATAGATATTTCATGTCGATTTCTATCACGGTCGATGAATATTGCACATTTTTTCTTAAAGTCATATCGCATAGTTTCACAATATGTCTTTTCTTCACTTTTAGTACCGTTCATGAATAACTGAATACCACGATATTTAATTCTTAAATCAAGGAAATATTTATAATTAATTACCTCAATAAACATTGATATTGGGTAAATTTTATCCTCTCTGTGAGAGGATAAAACCTTATGCACATCAGGCGATGAGTGAACGCCACATTTAGGGCATGTATAATATTTCGATGCCGTTGTATAGCCGTTAAAATAGTTATATTTTCTATCCCATTGGCCACCGAACGCGTGGCCACAATCAAAATGATATATAGTTGTATAGTCGCAACTCCATTGCATTTCTAAAACGATAGAGTCAAACATTTTAGGAATGTTTATATAGTTTAAATACTCCATACTATATCACCGCCTATTAATCACCAAACATATCGAATACATCATCGGACGTATCTTCCTCTTTAGGAGGTTCTTCAACAGTTGGAGCTGGTTTAGACGCTTTCTTAGCTTTAGTAGATTTTTGTTTTTTTACTGTCTCACTACTGTCTTTCTTCTGTCCGTCTTCTGTCTTTTTACTGTCTTTTTCGACAAGTTTAATAGCGTTGAGTATTGTTTGTGATACAGTTTGATTGATTTCGCAAAAATCAATAGCCCTTTGATATTCAATTGTGTTTTCGGGATCCAGTTCCATCGCTTTGCGTAGCACCTCGATTTGAGGTGCTACATTATCAACTACTCTTTTAAAATCATTAACGTATGCCATTGTGGTACTCCTATCTCTTATTTCATTAATTCTTTTAATTCGTTAACGATTTCATCAGTTAACGCTGTGGATGTAGGTTTATCTACACCGTTATTTTGGAAGATTTTAAGGGCTGCCATAGCTCGTTCTTTATCGCTACCCATCCACGTTTTGAACTCATTCCAAAACTCTTTAGCGTCAAATACTTCAACTTCATCAATAGACAATTCTTCAGTAGGTTGATTAATTTTATTACCGTCAAAATCAGTAACAGGTACATCAGGCTCGATAGATATGTTTTCTACAATTTCTTTTTTAACCTTTGCACCAGGAACTGGTTTTTTAGGTTCTTCTATTTCAACTTGTTTTTCTACTACGTCTTTAACTGCTTCAGGCTTAACTTCATCTTTAGTGGCAAATACCACTTCAACCGCTTTAACTGGTTCTTTATCTTCAATACTTAATTCGGCTTTACCGTTCATTAATTCGTTATATTCCGCGATTTTCTTTGCAAGATCCTTAGGGCCTCTAAATTCAATAGTAAATTGGTTCATGATGTTACTCCTTTTCGAAAGTTAAATTTGTGATATAATCAAAGAGGTTATTTTACCTTTGGACGTTCTACTAATGCCAGTTAGTGGACGTCCTTTTTTAGTTCGTGAAACATAATGCTTATAGCAGCTATCATGCACACGATTAATAGAGCCCATGTTGCAGAGGTCAATTCGTACCCCTGCACATCGGAGCCTTCAATAATTCCGTATGATGTGATACATAACATCATTGCTATCCATTTCATCCATTTCACCTCCTTTCAAATTTCGTTAACTAGCACCAACATTTCGCTAGTTACTTTTCTGATTTTTTGCTTTAACTCGTCATTTTCTGTGGCGAGTTTTTTATTTTCTAATTTAAGTTGCCGATAGTTGTAAGGTGTGAACTCATCTTCAATACCTATGAATGCATACACGTCTTTCACGTTAAACAACACTCTACCGATATTCTTTATTGCCGGTAATTTACCGCTATTCCTTAATTCATATATCGTTTGTGGTGTTACTTTTAACAGTTCAGCAACTTCATTCACTGTATAGACAAGATCCATAATCAAATACCTAATAATGCTTTGATTTCGTAACAACGATTTAAGAATGAAATCAATATCCAACGCTCTTTAGTTGTTGCCTCAACATTGTTCATAATGCTTGCTACTGCATTTTCAAATCGCACTATCAACTTCAAGAAATCCTTTTTACTTTCGCCCCAGTGAGTAACAATAATTAGTCCGTAGCGTTCATACATTTTCACCACTTCTTCGTCTGAAACGAATTGCCAAAACTCATTTTTCATTTGTTCCTCCTAAAATTTAAAGAATTCCACATATTGTGAACTTTTAATATAAAAAAATATCTTGCATGTTAAGGTTTGTATCTACTTCGTTAAACTTAGTAAATATAAGGCCTATTTCACGTTGATTAAATTTTCTTCTTCCATTCTCCTTTAAACTATAAGCGCCTTTAGTAATACCTAGCACCTCAGCTAATTCTTGTTGACTAAACCCTAGTGCATGTCTTAGTTTAATCAATTTTTCTTGCTTCATTACATCCCTCCTTATTTACATTTTGTTAACTACCTTATGACTGTATTTTAGTATACATTTTGTAAATAATCAAGTAAAAGTTTTATAAAATCCACGTATTGTGATTTTACATTTTGTTTACAATTATATATAATCAAACCATGGAGGTATACAAAATGAAAACCATAGGAGCACGGCTAAAAGAGCTGAGATTAAAGCATAATTACACAGGCGAAGAAATAGGACGTAAATTACAGGTATCAAAATCTGCTATATCTATGTGGGAGAAAGATTTACGTTCTCCTAGTGCTGATTTAATCGAAAAGTTCGCTACTATCTATGGAGTATCTACTGATTATATAATTACTGGCAAAGATAGTAATATAACAAACGATAGTTATTATTATGATGCAGAAGTTGCGGAGCTTGCCGAGCAGATTAAAAACGATCCTGAGTTGCGAATACTATTAGATGCAAAACGAAATTTATCAAAGCAAGATATGAAAGCTATTATAAATATCACCAAATCGCTTTTACAACGTGAGCGAGGCGACGAATAACACTAACTATATAGGGAGATGATTAGTAGTGATTAATACGATTTATAGTAACGATTTACCTTTAACGTGTGGCGGCTTTGCTAGGAAGAATGAAGATGATAGTTATACCATAGTTCTTAACCCTAAACATTCCTACCACCAGCAACGAGCAACATATATGCACGAACTATTACATATCGTAAACAGGGACCACGATTCAGAAAAGCACGTGAACTTTATTGAAAGCATGAGACATAATATATAAACATAATTCTTATAGCGGAGAGTATTGTATGAACGATTTTAATTCATTAGAGCAAGAATTTTTTAATCAAATAAGGTCTATTCAGCCAACTTTCGACCATGAAATGCGTCGCCTGTGTGATGGTACTATTGATTTTGAAATTGGCAGAGTTAAATTAACAGGTCGCAAGTATAAAATTCAACTTCAATTAGAAGATGGAGCTATATGGTTATCAGGTACTAAGCAAGATATATTTAACGCTATCCCTTTAATGTTATCTACTACATTACAAAGCGTTATGCTAACATCATCAAATAGAAAGAAATTAATATATATAGGTAGCGATGATGCAATATAACTTTACCGTTCGCAAGAAAGACAAAGGTTATCAAATCATTGTCGGATATAAAATAGGTCGTACATGGAAGCAGAAATCAAAGCAAGGTTTCAATACACAACGCGAAGCCAAGGCATACGGCGAGCAAATTTTAGACGAAATAAAAAAGAACGTCATATCACCGCTAGACGATACAATGCAGGATGTAACATTTATAGAATTCTATTCGGTTTACATGAATGAAAAGCACGAGCTATCAATCAATTCACGAAGTACATACGATAATATAATATATAAAGACTGTGCAAAACTTCATAATATGATGATTAAAGATATTAATCACAAGGATATTATGAATGTATTAGTTAACTCTAATAAATCGGCAGCAAGTAAGAACCTTTGCATTGTATTATTAAAAGCTATATTTAAGCATGCAATATCTCCGTACAGGCTTATTAGAGATAATCCATGTGCTAGTATTAAGAAATATAAAAAAGCGTCAAATAGCGATGTTAATACGATTAGCAACAAAGATATGGATACACTATTTAATAACATTAAAGATAAATACCCTATTTATTATCTCGTATGCTGTATCGCTCGCTATACTGGAGCACGTTATGGTGAAATAGTCGGCTTATGTTGGGAAGATATAGATTTTAATAACAAAACAATTTCTATTAATAAGCAATGGTCTCGCAAGACGGATCATGAACACGGTTTTAAAACACCTAAAAGCGTTAACAGCATTAGGACTATTCCTATACCTCAAATACTAATAGATGAGTTAAATAGTATTAACAGTAATAAAACTGGTCGCATATTCGACTTCAAAAATAGTAGTACATCACGAGTGAATTATATTATAAGCAGGTATTTGCAAGATAAGACTATTCATATGTTTAGGCATACCTACGCTACTTTCCTACTAGCTAATGGCGTTGATATGCAAACCGTGGCCAGCTTATTAGGAGATGGACTGAATACAGTGATTAACACCTATATTCACTATTCACAAGAAATGCGAAATAATGCTGCCAAAAGCGTTGAAAATATCTTTAGTCGATAAAATTTTTGACGTATATATGACGAAAAGAGGAAGAACCATTATTTTATCAAGGTTCTTCCTCTTATTTTTATAACTATATAATTATATCGTAAATCGAAAATTTCTTCTACGTTCACCATATATAATTGTATTTTTTAGTATTCTTTGTTATCTTATAATATGAAGAAAATTATATATTTGTTGTAATCTCCTTTAGAAAGGATACATTATGTTGTCATCAATGAAATCATTGATTCAAAATCCAATTTTGCGTTTTGGCATTATAGGCATAGTGCTCTACATTGCACTATTTTTTATTTATGAACCTGTCACATTAGGACTTGATGTAGAGGATATTACAATCCTTACGGTACCGACCATGGTGGGTATGTTTTTATTCCAATACTTTATGAGTTGTACCGTGTTTCATCGTGCGTTCTTAGGATATGGTTTAGTAGGCTTACTGTGGGGACTCACATTTCCATTATTATTTCATTGGTCTTATGTAAAACCTCTATATTTCTACGAGTTTGCCAATGATTTTCTATTCGGCTTACTTCTATTTATGGGGCTTTCAGGTATCCAATATTTGGTAACCCAAACGGGACGTCTACAAAAATTAACTTCAGCTATACTAGCTTTATTCTCTTCGTTCCTTAGTCTTATTCCATTATTACAAATTGGTTATTATATAACCACTTGGCACTGTTTAACACCAGCAAGCCTATTGGCCGTATACATGACAAATCCTGAAGAAGCCTTTGGATTCTTAAAAAATGCTGCTGGTATTCCCGGCCTTATCGCTATCGTCATAGGCCTTATTTTATGGACACTCTTTCTATATTGGTGCAACCTAGGTATGAAACGAGTTGTCGATTTTAATACAACACGTCCTCTGCGATTAGGTGTACTCATCACATCCATGGTAGCATTTATCGTATATGTACCATTCTTCTTATTCCCTCAAACATGTATCGTAGCCAATTGGACGGCTGCCGGTAATTATGTTAAAGAAATGCAACAGTACAACGATAATCACCATCTTGTATTTGATTCATTCAATTTGGACACAAAGGATACGACACCTACTAAAACGCCTGGAACTATCATTCTCGTTATCGGCGAATCCAGTTCTCGTGACTATATGAAGGTCTACAATCCAAAATTCCAATACGATGACACACCTTGGCAAGAGGATATGCGAGATCACAATAAAGATTTTATCTTCTTTAATCATGCGTACTCTTCCTACGTACAAACAGTACCAACATTAGAACGTGCCCTTTCAGAGCGCAATCAATATGACGACCGACCATTCTTAGATTCTGCTAATATTTTGGATGTAGCTAAAAAAGCAGGTTACACCACATCGTGGTTCAGTAACCAAGGCGTATTTGGCGAATACGATACAGCTATTTCTTTGATGGCTAAAACGGCGGATACTACAAAGTGGGCTCACGAATCCTATGGCTTCTCTGATTTATATGATGAAGCATTATTGCCATTATTAAAAACAGCTGATCCAAGTAAAAATAATTTTATAGTAATTCATATTATGGGCAGTCATATTTATTATAATGACCGCTATCCACATGAATTCAGTAAATGGAAAAAAGGTCCTAATCCTGAGGGTATTGAGGCTTATGCTAATAGTCAGCTCTATACAGATTGGTTATTACAACAAATCTACACCTATGGTAAAGATAATTTAAATCTACAAGCTATGGTTTACTTCTCTGATCATGGTGAAAGCGTTGATAAGTCCCACAATCCAGACACTTTTGATTTTGTAATGACTCACATTCCATTCTGGATGTACTTGTCGCCTCAATATCGTGCAGCATATCCTCAAACGGTATCAGCACTCGATAGTCATGAACATCAATATTTCACAAATGATTTGTTGTACGATACATTAGTCGGTCTCATGCATGCACCAAACAGTCGTTACGATAAAACAAGAGACTTTAGTAATAGTGCTTATCGATTTAATTTACACAATTTAACAACACTATTAGGTGAACAGCCATTAACAAATGACCCAGTTAATGCAGGTCAATAACATACATGAATACAATAATAGCGACGATTGATACATATCAATCGTCGCTATTTTGCTTTATAAGGTCCTGTACATTCTTTTCCGTATAGATATGTATATTGTGTTGTAATAAAAGCTCAGACGTGACACCAAGTCCATTTATGAGGGTTCTAGTAAATGTACCATCATATATTTCACCATACCCACAGCTTGGACTCTTAGCCTTTAGTAAAGCACACAAACAATTTTTATCTATAGCAATTGCTAAAGCTAATTCAGCACCCCGTTTAAATTGTTCTGTAACATCTATACCATTTTTTGTTTGGACTCGATTACCTATCCGCTCCGCTGGAGGTCTTGGTGTCAAAAGCCCACCCAGTACCTCAGGGCATACTGGTATAAGGTTATAGAGGCTCTTAAGTTCTTCCAAATAGTCTATTTGATTATGGTCACCATCATAACGGCAACAAACGCCGCAAAGGCATTCACTAATTAACAAATTCGATTTACTCACGTTATATACCTACTCGTAAATACAGTTAAAATTATATACAAAAAAAGACTAACTGAAGTTAGTCTTAATGGTGCCGAGGACCGGAATCGAACCGGTACGGTTATTTCTAACCGACGGATTTTAAGTCCGTTGCGTCTGCCTGTTCCGCCACCCCGGCATGGGTAACGATTGTGGAGGCGGCACCCAGAATCGAACTGGGGAATAAAGGTTTTGCAGACCTCTGCCTTACCGCTTGGCTATGCCGCCATATAAAATTAGTGGAGCGGGAAACGAGATTCGAACTCGCGACCCCCGCCTTGGCAAGGCGGTGCTC